>JADMIO010819947.1_pt1 | contig 55802 bp, 40 predicted proteins | sample 8958161 | NCBI WGS metagenome assembly JADMIO01 (sample SAMN16585339, study PRJNA669376) | soil metagenome | isolation source: Crop rotation soil | place: USA: Cullars Rotation, Alabama | collected 2011
GCGACAACTTGTCCACGTGGAATTCTAAGCTTAGGATCCCAATGTGCTGGAAAGAAATCACCAGCGCCTTGGCCAGGTACGCGAACCAGAACTTCCGCATGAAAAAATAGTGAAATTCGAAATTGAGCGCTGGAGTGATGTACGGGTTTGGGTTCTGTTCAAACGGCAGGTTGATATTGAGGCCGATGGTCTTCCCACCCGCTTCCTGCGCGCCCAGATTCGCGGCTTCCATGATGCCGGGGCCGCCCCCGGTAGTTACAACGAAGCGACGTCTGCGGGCTGGAATCTGGATCGACCATTGTGTAAGCAGATACGCGAGCTTGCGCGCGTCCTCGTAATAACGCGCGGTATCGACGGAGGCGAGAATTTTTTTTCGGTCCGGCGAACCCTCGGGTGTCTGTTCCAGCTCAGCAAGATTTCGGTTGGCCGATTCACGGCTGTGAAAACGAGCCGAGCCGAAGAACACAACCGTGTCCTGAATCTGTTCGCGGCGGAAGCGCGCCAGGGGTTCTGTGTACTCGGCGAGGATACGTAACACGCGCCCATCGGGACTTTCAAGAAAAGCCTGGTTCTCGTACGCCAGAGGCGCGGATTTGAGTTTACCGTCATCCATGTTGAGGTGATCTTTCTTTCAGGGCTGCTTTTCGTCGTGGAAGTGAACTGCTTCCCAGAAACCGATCCAGATATCGAGCACTCCCAGGCCGCTACACAGGCCGCGAACAAAGCCGTTCGATACGAAGGCCCGGAGTCCGGGAGAAGCCAGCAGGAAGTGATTATCCGTCCACTCTGGACGCCAGGGCAGAATCACCAGAAGCACACCCACGGTGGCGCAGAAAAATACGAACAGCAGGATCAGGATGCGGTGCAGCCAGAGTTGAAATCCTGTGCGCGGCAGATTACCTGGATCGCTGAGGCCGGTTCCTTCGGGAGCCTCGTGCCGCAACTTTGCGGTCAGGGACTCCGCTCGGACCTTATCGATGGAAGAATCTGGAGTTGCGGTCACATCGCGCTCCCATGGGTCGTGCATGCGACCGGTCTCTGCTCATCCGCGCGCGCTCCCAAGCATAGAAGGAAACCCATTCTTCCATTCTACGACTTCAGAGCTTTGATGCGCTCGGCTACATCGCGGTAGTCAATATTGCTGCCGTAAACCTCCATGAAATGGTTCAGGGCCGCAGTCTTATTCCCGGCGGCTTCGTAGGAGGAGGCCAATTCATAATTCAGGGCCGTGCGGGTTTCTTCGTCAATCTTGGGCAGCTTGAGCGCCTTTTCGTACCAACGGATGGCCGCTTCCGGCACGCCTTTGTCGAGGAAGCACTGCGCCAGCCACGTATAGGTCTGCATCAGCTGCGGGAAATCATGGCCACGATCGACTGACTGGCACACCTTTTGCAGTTCGCCGATCGCTTCGTCCAGCAATCCCATTTCGCGGAAGGCCACGCCCAGGTTGTAATGAGTCTCCGGATCTTCCTGAGGATTGGCTGCGTCTTCTTCAAGCTCGTGCTTTAACTCGCCAAACATGTCGGCCAGATCCACGCTGGCGGCCTCCACCTTGGCCGCGGGTGCTACTTCGGGAGCGAGCGTCCGCTTCTTTGTGGGCTGATAGGTAAAAGTTGGTGCCGGAGCTTCCATGGCAGGCGCCGGAGTTTGCACGGACGCTGGAGCCAGAGGCGGTACTGGAGTGAACGCCGGCGCTGCTGCTGCAGCTGCGGAGTGTCCCGAGGCAGCCGCAATCGACTCGCGCCCGACTCGAGGCTGACCTTCCGGTGCCGGTGCTGCCGGGGGCAGGAAACCGTCACCCAGGGAAGCTTCCAGATCCGAAACGAACTCATTCAATACACCTGCAGGCGCGGCTTCCGGCGCGGCGCTTGCATATTCCGCAACGACCGGTTCAGGCGCCGATGCAACCGGAGCCAAAGGTATGGCGATCTCTTCCGTCGAGAGCGAGCTGAAATCCGGAACAAGCTCTCGGGCCGGGGCAGGTTGTGGACTTGCAGAGTGGATGGAATCGGCCACTTCCTCGGCTGGAATGTCATAAGCCTCATCCACCGAAACTTCTTCCACGACCGCCGGTTTCGCGCTGCCCTGATTCTCTGCGGCTTCAATCTCCTGCCACACAGCAGCCAGTTGGGCGGCTCCGGGCTTCAGCTTTTCCAGCTTGCTGAAGACCACCCGAGCCTGTTCGGACATCGAGTGGGCGAGGTAGAAGCGGAGTTCTTCGATGGTTTCGGCAATGCTTTCGGTATTCGTGGGTTCTGGTTCCGCGTCGGAAGCCTTGGTCTCGGCAGCCAAAGTAGCTGCTTTTGGTTCCTCCGAAACCTCGCTTTCCCACTCGTCAGATATGTCGACATCGATTTCTTCCGCTGCCGGTTCGGGACGGACCTCAAAGTCGCTGGCCGAAGGCGGCAGAGCAGATGCTGCGCTGTGGAAGAACAGGCCAGAAGTTGAAGGTTCGGGGGCGGAAGAGACAGCCGGCTCAGATACTTCTTCCGAAACGACGTGCTCGAACGCCGGAGGCGCGACTGTCGCGGCCTTCAACGGTGTCGCGGGTGCAACTGCACTCGCTGCTGCTGATTTGGCAGATGTACGTTCCTCGTACTTACTGGCCAGGTCGCTGTAGCGGCTGGCTTCGTCGGGATGTCCCGCATCGTGATAAAGCTGTTCCAAGTTGCGGCAGCAGACTGCCGCTTCGCTGAAGCGGCCGGCGCGAGTATGCAGCGCCGCCAGCCTTTGGTTGATGCGCAGGTCACGAGGCGCTTTGGGCAACGCGGACATCAAAGGTCCGAGTGCTTTTGCCGGCATATTGTAGGAAACGAATAGTTCGGCGTCGGTGAGTGCAGCCCGCACCGCCAGCGCAACATCATCCGGATAGCGCTGATCGATGAATGGCGCCGTAGCTTCGAGTTCTTCCACCAGGACTGCGCCTTCTTCAGGCGTAATGAGGCGCGAACCTGATGCCGCTCCGCCCAGCTTTGCCACCACCTGCTCGTAATTTCGCGTATGCAGCTGGTTATGCGGCTCCAACTGGGTGAGCTTGAGGTAGTAGTCGCGGGCTTTTTCCAGATTTCCGCCCTGCACCGAGGCATGAGCCAGGAGTTCGTAGATCTCGCTGATGTGAGTGGTATCACCGGCCTTCTGCGACAGATCCAGCAGGATTTCCAGGGCTGGGGCGTTGTCGCGCACCTGTCCGATCAGGGCATGCAGGCTTTCAAGGATCTTGCCGGAGTCGGTGGCCACGAGCCGGTCGCAATATTGCTGATAGACCTGCAGGACTTCGGTGTAGTGTCCTGCGGACATCAGCGCTTCGGCGTAACTGGTGATGGCGCTGGTGTCATTGTGGACAGTGCAGAGTTTCGCCGCCAGATTTCCGGCTTCCGGCAGGCGTCCGCTTTGCAGGTAAGCCTGCATCAGGGCGCGCAATCCGTCGGGATGGCTGTCGAGGTCGGCTACTTTTTCCAGGTTCTTGACAGCTCCGGCCATATCGCCGGAATCGAAAGCGTTACGGCCCCGCAGCAGCAGTGCATGACTGTTGCTGGGATCGAGCGTCAGCATGCGGTTCAGAATTTCTTCCGCAGGACCAAGTTGACCACGTCCTCGCAGGCTATCGGCAGCTGCGGCGAAAAGCTGCCACGCCTCCGTTTTCTTATTCAGCCGTACATACACCTCTGCGAGCCGGGTGCGCATGGCAACGTTTTCGGGATCCATCTCCAGCGTCTTCTGGAAAATCCGTACCGCTTGTTCCAGTTCTCCGGAGCGTAGAAATTCTTCCGCTACCTGCAGATATTGTGCCCGTGCATCATTGAAGAGTCCCTGTTGGGTATAGAGCTCGGCCAACCGCAGTACGCTCTCCAAGGTGGGCTTCAGCTTGGTGAGCTTTTTGTACATGGCAATGGCTTTGACGGTGAAGCCCTGGGCAGCATAGGCGTCGCCAACGCTCTTGAAGGATTCCACGGCTTTGTCACTCTGGCCGAGACGGGCGTAGAGGTCGCCAATTGTGTTGGAGACGGTGAGTTCCTTGGGGTCAGCCTTGAGTACTTTTTCGTACTCGCCGATGGCATTCTGCAGCTTACCCTGCTGGACGAACTTCTCCGCAGCGCTGAGAGCTTTTTGTTTGTTGAAGCCAAATCCAAATGCCATAAGCTTGCTGACTCCAGCTCCGGTTTTTTCCTCCGCCAGAAAACATCTCCGTGAGAAGGTCACCGGCGGGTTGGCCATCCGATCAGTCATGTCTGCCGATCACACGACGGATGGTCTTTCGGACAAGGGTCATTGTAAGACGGGTTACCAATATTCGTATGGTTACTAAGGGTTACCGAAAGGGAGTGTACGACCGAGTTACGTCCGGAACTGCCCATCTGACCGTTGCGGTTTGTTAAATCCTTCGAGATTTGAGGAGACGGATGGCAGAACTCATCATCACCGAACTGTGGTTCTCTAAGCTGTCACTACTCCTGGCAAATTTGTTGCGCTAAAATCACGCCCTGTAGTATTCGGCGTCCCGGGGGGGAACGCTGAGTCAGGGTCCTCGCTTCGAAACATTCGCCGCATTCCTGCCAGGAAGTAAAGAGATTGATTTAGGCCCAGGCATCCTACCCCCTGCGGCAACGAGGGGAGAACTATGGCCAGATGGCTTACTTGGGTCTCGCATCAACGTTTGACAGGGTGGGCCTGTTCGCAGTGTGGCTGGACTTTTCCCGTACCCTCAATGCTGACCGATCAGGACGCGAAGAGCGCCTATGACCGCCTGGCCTCCAACAAGTTTCAAGAGCATGATTGTGCGTTACACGGAGAATCGGCCGCACTTTCTGATTCGGAGAGTTTTGCAGCCCGCGCGCGAAAGTTGGTAACACGCGGCTTCAAGCCGAAAGACGCGGCTCAGATCACTCTTCAGGAAATCACTTTCGAGAACCGCAATGATCCCAACGCCGCCAAACGGGCGCAAACCGATGCCGAGGATTTTCTACGCCGTGTAAAAGATGGCCTGATCTGAAGTCGCAATAGCATAATTTGATTATTGGCCGTCCGGCTCTCTCGTTATAGCCTCTCGTGTTATGACCTGGATCAAGACTATTCCACTCGCGCAAGGCGACGAAAAACTGCGTCAGGCTATGGAAGGCCAGAAGTCTTTATATCCCCAGGAGTACGCCACGCCGGTCCATCCTGTGGAAGGCGGCGGGTCGTCGATTACCGAGTCTCACAGCCTCATCCCTGATGCTCTTTATCATGCGTTCGCGACCTTCGGCGTGTTGATGTCCCCCGACCTTCCGCTTTCCCGGCGACAGCACGAGATGATCACCACCGTGGTCTCGGTCACCAACCGGTGCGTTTATTGAATCGAGTCTCACGCAGAGTTTCTGCGTCGCGTGACCTTGGATAAAGAGCTGGTCGAGGCGCTGGAAAAGGACTACACCGCCGCTCCCATCACTCCGCAGGAGCGGATTATGCTCGACTACGTAGTGAAAATCACCAAAGACGCAACCAAAATCTGGAAAGACGATCACGAGCGTCTGCGCGCCGCGGGGTTCGACGACAAAGCGATTCTGCAGATCACCTTGATCGCCGCGTGGTTCAACTACATCAATCGCGTCGCAGACGCGCTGGGAGTGGGACGAGAGTAGTCGTCGCGTGAATCAATTCCGCATCAACCTCGCGAGCAGGCTGAATTTAAGGGCGTCATCCTGAGGGAACGTTAGTCCCGAAGGATCTTGCGCGCAGCTCCATTTTCACTGGCATTCTCCAGATCCGCTGCACGCGAGATGCTTCGCAAGCTCAGCATGACGCACTTTTGTTGCGAGAACTACAGCACAATGCACACTGCCGGTCCGTACCTACTGTTGTTTTCCCGGCGTAGCCAACTGCGGCAACCGGCTGATCGCTCCAAGCGGCAGATCAACGCCGCTCTCACGCTCCGCAATCCATTCCCAGACCCGGCGTCCACTGCCATCCAGCGAGCACCGGGCTTCGGTGTAGTCTGCCAGCCGGTTCAACACCGTAGTTACCGAGGCGATGGGGTCCTTGTGGCGCTCCAGCACCTCTGGAAATCTCTGCTGCAATGCCATACAGACCAGGCGAGCTCCGAGAGGCTTCTTCGCTTCCATCAGGACCACCCGGCAGGCCCGGGTAAAACCCGGCTGCCGGCTGGACGATTTGCGATCGAGAAAGGTGAGTAACTGGTCGCTGAGCACGCAGTCGCCGAAAATGTTGGCCAATCCTGCGAGGGTCTGTTTGATGGTCCCAATCCGCTTCATGAGTTCTGCCCGCCGCTCGAGCAATTCGTGAAGCTCGCGTTCCGCCGAGCGGATGACCTCCTGAACATGCAGATCAGCCGCTTGCGATTGTCCATTGCTTCCGTTCACTCCGGTGTTCATTTTGAGCCCCCACTTTTGTGATCGCGATTGTTAAGTGTCTAGCGCGGATTACTCACCTGTGCAGTTTGGACGTGGCGAGCAACCTTCTGGACAGCACGGGTGGCCGACTTTGACGGCTGGAGTTGCTGGCCAATGGATTCGTTTTCCTGCCAGACCTGGGTCAGAGCATGTCCGCCACCTTCGTTGTCGAACAAGAGCTTCGGCTCTGCCGGAGCGGTTTGGCTCTGGACCGATTGGGTCAACACGTTAGCCAGAACCCTGCCTTCCGGATCCCGTAGTTCGAGCAGAAAAGGCTGGACGCGCACCAGCGAATAGCGTCCAGCCGGGAAACTGCGGTTACCGACGGAGAATTCAAATGGAATGTTGGCCTTAATGGTCCGCTCGGGGCTCTGCGCGTGGGCGATAAGGCCCAGACTCAGGACACTGAGAAGAATCGGAGCGATGCTGCGTGCAATCAGTTTCTTCATAACAACCTCCCCTTGTTTGTCTAGCGTGTTCGTTCCACTGCTGCGTATTCGGATCTGCGGGAACCAGGCTGAAGTCTGTAGTGAATGTTCCCTGATCGCTATCCGCTTCTTGCCGTCAAATCCAATTCGCTCGCAGTACTGAGTTGGACGAACTTTTACATGTATGAGATTTATTGTTTGTTTTCATTAATTCAATGAACTACACTCATGGGAATATGAGCCCGAAACTGGAAGTGCGGCACCTGAAGTTGCTGGTGACGGTAGCGGAAGAAGGCAGTGTGACCGAAGCCGGCAAGCGCCTGCACCTGACGCAATCCGCGCTCAGTCACCAGTTGCGCGATGCGGAAGAAAAGCTGGGGACCGCCCTGTTTCTGCGCCTGGGAAGGAAGATGGTGCTCACCCCAGCCGGCGAGCGGTTGATTGCATGCGCGCGCCGCGTGCTCGACGAATTGAGCGATACCGAGGGACAGATCGAGGGACTGAACGGCGGGTCGCGCGGAGAAGTTCGTCTGAGCACGGAGTGCTACACCTGCTATCACTGGCTACCGCCGGTGCTGCAGAAGTTTCACAATAAATTTTCGAAGGTAGAAGTGAATATCGTGGCCAGTGCGACCTCAGACCCAGCTGCCGCATTGCTCGAAGGCAGACTGGACGTCGCGATCATCAGTTCTCCGTTGCGCAACAAGAGCCTGCGAGTGACGCCGATGTTCGAAGATGAGCTGGTGCTGGTCATGTCCCCGAAGCACCGGCTCGCGACGGCGAGCGTAGTTCGGCCCCGGGACCTGGAGACGGAGACGGTCCTGATATATCCGCCGCGAGAAGAGAGCACGTTGATCAACAAACTGCTCAAGCCTGCCGGGGTGGAGGCACAAAGAGTAATTGAAGTCCCGCTCACGGAAGCGATCGTAGAGTTAGCTGCGGCAGGCACCGGAATCGGTTTCCTGGCGCGCTGGGCGGTAGCGCCGGCAGTTGAAGCCGGCAAAGTCGCGACCCGCCCATTGGGCGGCCGCGGATTTCGGCGCCAATGGTATGCGGTCACATTGCGTAATCAGCCCGCTCCGCCGTTCGTGGCGGAATTTGTCGATTTGTTATCCAACTTCTGTCCGAAAAACGCCCGGCGCATGTCGGCCTAAACTCAGCCCCCTGTCATACTGGACACAGCGCGCACTTCGCGAAGCGAAGCGCGTGCGGAATCGAAGGACCCTATAAGCTCATGGCCGTTGCGTTCTTGAGGTTTTCAGATGGCGCGCAACCGAAGCATTCGTGGTGTAGAAATCCTTCAACTGCGCTGCTTCGCCACGCGAAGCAACCCCTTCGTTCAGAATGACACGGGAAGCGCTACCATTCAGACATGGAGCGCCGCTCCGTTGTCGAATACATCGATAGCTTTCAGCGCCGCGGACGCGAATGCGCCTACGTTCAGTATCGCGGATACCGCACCGTGCGCTGGAACTATCGTCAGGTAGCGGAGACATCCTTCCGCTTCGCCCGTGAACTCGAGGCCCGTGGAATCAGTAAAGGCGATCGGGTGCTCCTGTGGGGACCGAATTCAGCAGAGTGGGTTGCGGTCTTCTTCGGCTGTGCGTTGCGCGGCGTGATTGTCGTTCCCATCGATGAGGCCGGTGCTGCCGATTTCGCTCAGCGCGTGTTCCAGCAAGTGGATGGAAAGCTTCTGGTTTGCTCCCGCGAACACGCACAGCATTCGATCCCGGCGGTGACGCTGGAAGACTTGCAGGAGATGTTGTCGGTCCACTCGTCGGCGCCTTACGCCCCAACTGAGATCGACCCGGCGGATGTCCTGGAGATTGTTTTTACTTCAGGCACTACCGCCGAACCCAAGGGTGTGGTGATTACGCACGGGAATGTTCTGGGCAACATCGCGCCGCTCGAAATAGAAATCCAAAAGTATTTGAAGTACGAGCGATTTGTTCATCCCGTACGTTTTCTGAACCTGCTCCCCTTAAGCCACGTCTTTGGACAGTTCCTCGGAATCTTTCTGCCCCAGTTGATGGGTGGTACCGTCATTTTCCAGGACGCGCTCAAGCCAGGTGAAGTGATCCGTACGGTCCGGCGCGAACGAGTCTCCGTTCTGGCGGCAGTACCACGGATGTTGCAATCACTAAAAGAAAAGATAGAGCGCGATTTAGAGGAGAAAGGCTGCCTGGAAGATTTTCAGCGGCGGTTTCAATCTGCCGAAGGCAAGCATTTCCTGTATCGCTGGTGGATCTTCCAGCGAGTGCACCACCAGTTGGGATGGAAGTTCTGGGCTTTCATCTCCGGCGGAGCAGCACTCGATCGCGTGACTGAAGAATTCTGGGGGCGGTTGGGATACGCCGCAATCCAGGGATATGGACTGACAGAAACCACTTCAATCGTGAGCGTGAATCATCCTTTCCGGTTGGGCAAAGGATCAATCGGCAAAGTCCTTGCCGGGCGCGAGGTGAAACTGGCGCCGGATGGTGAAATCCTGGTCCGCGGAGGCGGGGTTGCAGCCGGATATTGGACCGGACACAGACTCCAGCCGATGACGGCGGAAGAAGGCTGGTATGGAACCGGAGACATCGGCGCACTCGATGCCGAAGGCAATCTGTATTTCAAAGGGCGGAAGAAAGATGTGATCGTCACGCCCGCCGGGATGAACATCTATCCAGAGGACCTGGAAGCTACCCTGCGCCGCCAGCCTGAAATCAAAGATTGTGTGGTGATCGCACTGCCGCGCGATGGAAACGCCGAGCCGTGTGCCGTGATGATTCTGAAGAATGGGAGCCTTGACCCTGAGCCGATAGTTCACCGCGCGAATGAAACCCTGGCCGAGTACCAGCGGATGCGGAACTGGTTTGTCTGGCCCGAGGAAGATTTTCCGCGCACCTCCACGCAGAAGCCTTTAACCAGGGCAATCCAGCAAATCGTGCAAGCGCGATTGAAAACGAAACCTGAGGGGATGGCGGCATCGAGTTCGGTGGCCGAGTTGATTGCCCGCGTGAAAGGGAAATCAATTCCTCATTTGGAGCAGAAGTCGAATCTCGAAACCGATTTGAATTTGTCTTCACTGGATCGTGTCGAATTGCTCGGCGCGCTTGAAGACCGCTATCAGCTGGATCTGAGCGAGACCCGGTTCGCTGCGCTGAATACGGTCGGCGATCTCGAGCGCATGCTGCAAGGCGAGCTTCCGGTGCGTGCTCCGTATCATTATCCGGCGTGGGTGCAGCGCTGGCCCACCACCTGGTTGCGCCTGATCATTCATTATTTGCTTTTGCGTCCGGCAGTATTTCTGCTGGGGTGGCCGCGTATTTCGGGAAGGGAGAACCTCCAGGGCGTTCGCGGGCCGGTGTTGGTGGTGTGCAATCACATTGACGACATCGACGTTGGTTTTGTGCAAACCGCTCTGCCCGCGCGTTTCCGTCATCACCTGGCAACCGCTACAGGAGGGGAGGCCCTGGAGGCGTTGCGGACTCCTCCGGTCAGCCGCAGTTTGCTGGGCAAGTTCTATGACCGCATGAAATGGACGCTGGGAGTGTCGCTGCTCAACTTGTTCCCTCTGCCGCGCGAAGCGGGTTTTCGGGAAAGTTTTACGTTTGCCGGCGAATCCGTCGACCGCGGTTACAGCATTCTGGTTTTTCCCGAGGGACACCACACAACCGACGGAAAAGTGCGTCCTTTTCGCGCAGGTGTCGGATTGCTGGCAAATAACCTCGCCATTCCAGTTGTTCCAATGAGAATCGATGGACTCTTTGAATTAAAACAAGCAAAGAAAAAGTTCACTCTTCCGGGAACGGTAAAAGTTAAAATCGGCTGCCCGCTTCGGTTCCCACCAAACCATCCTCCTGAGGGGATTGCCGCCGAACTCCAGAAAGCAGTGGAAAGTTTGTAAGCGGGAAGGCAATCCCAGCCTTGTTTATTGATCTTGTTACCGTGAGGACAAACCTGCCGGGCAGCCTCGGCATCGAAGCCTGAACGTGTACTATTTTTTTCAGGCAGCCGAGCATAGCTCGGCCCGGAGGGGTCGAAGACCCTTCGCCACACAAATCTGCTGGAGGCAGGCAAGAAATGCATTTCGATATGAAGCAGGTGTCTCGAGTCGCCGCGGCTTTGGTCCTGGCCGCGATTTTCGCTCTTCCCCAAAATCTTCTGGCGGAAGGCGCAACCCACCTGGTAAGCCCATCCGAACTACAGAAGGCAGCGGTGAGTGCCTCCACGGTGCGGCAGCAGAACGTGGAGCAGGTCAAAGAATTCTTTTCTTCGGAGAAGGCTGAGAAGGCGCTGCGCTCTGCGCACATGAATCCTGAACAGGTGAAAAGTGCCGTTTCGACGCTGGACGATGCCGAACTGGCACGGCTCGCGTCACGCGTGAATAAAGCGCAGACGGATTTCGCCGCAGGTTCACTCAGCGATCGCGACCTGATCGTAATTCTGGTTGCGGTGGCCGTGCTGATTCTGATCATCGTTGCCGTCCGATAGATTGCAGCGATGGTGGGACGCATCGTAAGGATTGCCGTCGTCTGCCTGGGAGTCTGCAGTTTTCTGCCAGCTGCGGATCTTCCAGGCGTGTGGCTGGACGTCCCCTTTGTAAAGCAGGAGAAAGACGGCTGCGGCGCCGCCAGCATCGCCATGGTGATGCAGTACTGGCAGGCGCAGCAGCGTCAACCCGCGAATCAAGCCTCCGACGCGATCGAAATTCAGCGCAGCCTCTATTCATCCAAAGGCCATGGCATTTATGCCTCGGACATGGAGCGCTACTTCCATGAGAACGGGTTCCGCACATTTACAATTCGCGGAGAGTGGGAAGACCTCAAACAACATCTGGACAAGGGGCGCCCTCTGGTCGTCGCCTTAAAGCCAGCGGCCGGCGCACTGCATTATGTAGTGGTGACGGGTCTGTCGGCGGACACAGTGACGGTCAACGATCCCGCACAACGCAAACTACTGCAGCAGGAACGTCCAACTTTCGAGCGCGAATGGAGTGCGGCCCAAAGATGGACACTTCTGGCGCTTCCTCGAACCGAATCTCGCTGATCTCAACAACTGCCGTTCTATTTGTTCTCAATCTTGCAGTTCTGGCTGGAGCTCAAACATCGAATAGCACGTCAATCGAGCGGGTGCGCAAGCTTTCTGACGAGCAGCACTGGCAGGAAGTCGTGAATCTTGTTCAATCCGCATCGAACCCCTCGGTTGATCTGGATTTCTATTACGGTACTGCCCTGGCACAGTTGGGCCGTTGGGGCGACGCACGGCGAGCATTCGAGTCCGGAGCCCGTCTCCAGCCTGGTGACAAACGCTTTCCTCTGGAACTGGCAGGGGTGGCATTCAAACAAAAACAATATGCCCGTGCTGCCGGTCACTTGCGGCGAGCGCTTCGTCTCGATCCCACTGATTCTTACGGCAATGATTTTCTCGGCACAGTCTATTTTCTTCAGGGAAATATTGAAGGGGCGTTGAAGTTCTGGAACCGCGCGGGCAAGCCGCAGATCGTGGAGGTGCGATCCCAGCCCGCGCCGCGAGTGAATCCCGCATTGCTCGATCGCGCCATGGCCTTCGCGCCCGCGAGCATCCTGGGTTTGCCCGATTTGCTTACGACCCGGTTGCGAGTCAGCGGCCTGGAGATTTTCCCGCGTTACCAATTTGATTTGCAGGCACGCGACGACGGCAAGTTCGACGTCCTGTTCCGCAATCGCGAGCGGGATGGCTGGGGCGACAGCAAACTCGAAAAGCTATTCCTGCTGTTACGAGGCCTGCCGTTTCAAAGCATCACCCCCGAGATCTACAACCTCCGCCACAATGCGATCAATTTTACGTCCATGTATCGCTGGGACGCCGAGAAGCGCCGTGTCCTCGCGGAGTTTTCGGGACCGTTCAAAGGAAATCCGAAATATCGCTACGGATTGTTGGCCGACTTGCGCGGCGAAAATTGGAACATCAGAAATTCGTTTCAAGGTCCGGCTCCCGTGCTGGGCAGCTTCAATATGCGCCGAGAAGCCGTAAGCGCAAACTTCGCTGCCCTGGAAAGCGGACGCTGGCGGTGGTCTGCGGGAGCTGAAGTCTCGCATCGCGACTTCCGCAGTGTGATTTCCGGAACTGTGCTGACTCCTACCTTGCTGGCCAAGGGTTATCAGCTCAAGCAGACCGCAAAGGTGGACGCCATGCTCTGGCAACTGCCCGAACGGCGAATCACAATCGATGCCGGAGCATCCTCGCAAGTAGGACGACTCTGGTCGCAACCGTCTCATTCCTTCGAGAAGCTGCAAGGTTCGTTGCGCTTGCACTGGCTTCCGCAATCGCAGGGCGACGACTACGAAATACAGCAGCGCTTCCGGGCTGGTAAGACATTCGGCGATGCGCCGTTTGACGAACTATTCATTCTTGGCCTGGAACGCGACAACGATCTGGCAATGCGCGGCCACATCGGAAGCCGGGACGGAAGGAAAGGCAGCGCTCCCCTGGGACGAAATTATTTTCTTTCGAATTGGGAGGCGGACAAAGATATTTATGGCAACGGAATCTTTACCGTGAAGCTAGGGCCGTTTCTGGATACCGGCAAGATCACCGACGCCTCCGCCGGACTGGGCTCACAGAAGTGGCTCTGGGATGTGGGCGCACAGGTGAAGTTGCGAGTTTTCGGAGTCGGTGTCGCTTTCTCGTACGGCAAAGACCTGCGGTCGGGGAACAATGCATTTTATGTTTCGATGCGTTAGAGGCTTTGGCGAACCATCCCATCTTTACTGATGGCGTCATCCTGAACGGCCTTCAGGCCGTGAAGGATCCAGCGCGGAGCGCCAATTTGCGGGTCGCTCTTTCCGTCCCCTCGGCGCAAAATGCTTCGCAAGCTCAGATGACGACGGGATAAACCCCGAAAAGCGATTGCGAATTGCGCAAGCAGTAGCGCTATAATTGCCGTGCCATGAAAACCGCCAAGAGCTTGTCCCTCGTCATCGCGTTGTCTTTGTTCGCATCCCTGTCGTTTGCAGCCACAGCCAAGACCACGGTCGAACTGAAGGACGCTCAGGGCAAGAGCGTAGGGACGGCGGCGCTATCGAGCAAGGGAGCATCGTCGGGCGTGTCGATGAAGTTGAGCTTCCACGGCCTGCCTCCCGGGCAACATGCGTTGCACTTCCATCAGAAGCCGCAGTGCGATGCCCCAGATTTCAAGTCCGCTGGTCCGCACTTCAATCCCGAGGGCAAGAAGCATGGCCTGGAGAATCCTGAAGGCCATCACGCCGGCGACATGAACAACTTCACCGTAAACGCCAAAGGCACGGCCAAGTTCAAGGTTGTGAACAAGGATGTAACCCTCGGCGACGACAGTCACTCCCTGTTTAGCAATGGTGGGACGGCACTGGTAATTCATGCCAAGGCCGATGACCTGAAAACTGATCCGGCAGGGAACGCGGGAGACCGTATCGCGTGCGGGGTGATCACGAAATAAACGATCCGACCTCGAGATAACACAGTTTGAACAGGTTATGCACAGTTTGCGAGCGCAAGAATACAGTAAACACCCGATAGACCATGTAGTTTACCCCCTATGATCAGTCATAATTTCCCTCCAGCAGCCACTGCCCGTTGAGCGAATTCCGAACCAGGCGGTAGAGCATAATGCTGCTGGTCCCCTGTAAAGCGATATCCCACTCATCGCGCGCCCATCCCTCCTGCTCCCACCAGTCCCCGGAGGTGCGCCAGGGGCCGGCAGCCCATAGGATTTCTCCCCCAATTTCTTTACGCTTGGGACAAGCGATGTGCACCGGCCTGCCTTCCTGCAGGGTGACCGTGGCGCGTACGGGAGGGCGGAAGATTCGCATGGCGGTGATTGCAGCCTCATTCCGAGGTTCCTGCTCTACTCCAGGCTGGTCGCGTTTCTGATCGTGATCCGGAGCGAAGCGATGCATGCGAAAGGCTTCCGGACGGTGAGTGTCCAGCAGTTGCAGAGATCCCACTTTATTTTCGCCTACGATTCCCGCGATCCTTGCCAAGGTGAGTTCGAGCTTCTCCGGTTCCGGAGTGGGAGGAAGGAACAACCCGCTTTGCGCTGCCCGGGGTCGAACGGGTTCTGCGGATAGTTGAATTTTTACGATGGGAGCGCCGGGTGGATGAGCGTTCAAATCGAGCTGCAACAGCTTAAGGAAAACTTTGGCGTCCAGCAGGGGAACGGGGAGGTGCAGGGAGCGATGGAAAGTCTGTCGAGCTTGCGCTCGACCAGTACGGGCGGGGGCGCCCGTACCCACGTGGTCTGAGCTGGCTTCATCGGCAAGAAATCCGCTTTCCAACTCCAGCTCCAGATTCAGCTCCTGTGTGGCTAGAGCCCGCGATCCCAGCCGGGAACACAACTGGTCCAGTAAACGGGCCAGAAGAAACGCCAGCGGTTCCAGCAGTACCAGGGGATATTCCAGTTCGATTGCCTCTGTAAAACTCAATGGCGGTTCAACCGGGACCAGGGTTCGAGAACTGCTTCCACGGGCCAGATGTTGCAGACGGATGCCTTCCTGGCCCAATCGCTCGCTCAGGGCAATTTCCGGCAAGGCGGCCAGTGCGGCAAGATTTCGGATGCCCCAGCGCCGAAGTACATCAAGGTTTTGCAAATCCTGACTGCCGGTGAACAACACTTCCACGGGAAGATTTCCCAACTGTTCAGCTTCCTTGCCTTCGGGGATCACAATCACTCCTGAAAAGCCGTGCGCAGCAAGTACGGCAGTATCCGGATTGAAAGCCACCGCAACGTTGACTTCCAGTCCGAGATCGGAGGCACGGCGTGCCACATCCCGTGCAATTTTTGGCAGCGAACCCAAAAGCGGTTCCAGCCCGGCCAGATCCATAAGGACAGAGTCACAACTCAGATCTTCCACTCGCGGCGAAAATGACTGGGCGCAGTCGAGCAAGGCAGCGTGGGCAGAAGCCTCCTGTAATAAAGATCGGGGGTGCAACTTAAGATCCGAGCAGGCTTCCACCTGAAGCTTGGTCATACCCGGCGAAACCCCGGCGCGGCGCGCTTTCTCGTTCAAAGCAAAAATGGTCTGTACTGGAGCCTTGCCTTCGAGCACTGCCAGAGCCTGCGAACGCAGGTCAGGTTCGGCGCGCAGCAGAGCCTCCACGGGAAAATCAGGAACGAAGATGCAGGCAAAAGCAGTCATCAGTCGTCGGTCTTCAGTCGTCAGAGAAAGCTGTCAGCTATCAGTTCGTAGCGCCGGCGTCCCGCCCTCGCAAGCAAACAGCAAGAACCGTAAAGCGTCACGCGCAGCAACCAGAGAAAATCGACGCTAAGCAACGCGCACTGCTTGAGTCACGAATGCCGCGACGCTTTGCGATGGTTTTCGCTGCAGACGCGAACGCAGCAACTCTCCTTCAATATGCAATCCATCCAGAAGCTGCGCGTGAGCCGGACCGCTTTTCGCTGAGAGCTGACGGCTGAGAGCTGACAGCCGATAGTTAAGAGCTGACAGCTTTATCAGCACAGAAGCGCAAGTCTGGGCACAAGGCGCCTGGGCCACGACCAGTAATACCGTGGCAGTGGGTTCGACCACACGCTGATAGCGAAACCATGAAGCCAGCGGAATACGCCGCGCAGCCGAGTCCGGCACATCGCCGAGATCAATAGCCACCAACCCAAATCCCCCGCTTTGCAGGAGCAGATCGGTGACCCGCAACGCCTGCTCGAGCCGTGCGTCAGCCGTCGGACTTCGGGCGTCGGACCTCGGCCACCGGATCTCAGATTCCTCCCCCAAGGTCTGATGTCCAATGCCGGAAGTCCGGCGTCCAAAGTCCGACGGCCGAGGTCCGCCGCCCGATCTTTGAGTGCAGCGGATCCACAGCAATCGTTCCAGTTCGACTCCGGCGGCGGCTGCCGAGGCTGAATCGAGCGCGTCGGTGGCATCTACCAGGGCGCAGACTTCCTGACGCCGGGTAGCTGCCGCCAGTGCGGCAAGCAACACGCTGGTGCGTCCCGAAGAGGCCGGACCGCAAATTTCGCTCAAACATCCTCGCGGAAGTCCGCCGCTAAGCTCATCGATCTCGCGGATTCCGCAGGAGACCATTTCCGGCGTGGGCCGCACCTCCAGCCGCGACGCTGCCGTGACCCCCGACAGCTTGGGCAGCGCGGCCAGGCGTTGTAAAACCAGCGCCGGTTCTTTTCGGGCAAAGACAACAGCCCCGCCCACAGGGGCGGAAAAAACTGGGGAAGCCATAATTGAGAAGGACCTTAAAATTAAGGAAAACGCCGGGGCGGCTGGCCGAGGCTGCGAATTACTTTCGCTTTTTATTCGCTAAATGAAACTTAGGCCGGGCGGGGAATATTGTCAAGAGAGAAGTGATGCAGACTTGGCGCAGGCTTCCCGCCCGCCCATCGAGCCGGTCAGAGCCAGCGCTACCCAAGCAAAAGGCCTTAGCCCTTTTGCTTTGTTATAATGGCTCCTCTCTTCAGGGCGCTATCGTCTAGGGGTTAGGACGGAAGATTCTCAATCTTCAAACACGGGTTCGATTCCCGTTAGCGCTACCATTTCATGCGGACGATGGCCCATTCAAGCCCGGTTTTGGCGTGAGTGGAAGTCCCGAAAATCCTGGCCAGAAGTTCTGAAAAACACTGAACGAACCTCGAGATCGAAATTCTGAACTTGAGGGTGGGCTACGTCTGAAGTAACCATCGAAAGGGACCATCTGTAAATTATGGTTAGGTAGCTGCTAAACACCAAGGCCCGTTTTTTCATGAAGATATTTGCTGCTATCGTCGTTGTGATCTCTTGTGGCCTGCCGCTGCTCGGCCAAAGCAACAGCGGTGAACTGCGCCTCAGAGTTATGGATCCGGCTGGCCTGGGCGTTAAAACGACGGTACAAATTGTCAGCCAGGCGAACCAGTACAGGAATACTCTGACCACCAACGATCAGGGGCGCCTGGATGTGCAGCGTTTGCCTTACGGTGCCTATCAGCTTGAGGTGAAGCAGCCGGGTTTTGCGGACCGGCTTGAGTCTGTCGATATTCATTCTTCAATCCCGATCGAATACAGGATTCAACTGGTGCTGTCCACGGTGAATCAGTCGGTCACGGTGAATGCCACCAATACGCTGATCGATCCCGATCAAGCGGGTTCGGTCAGCCGGGTAGGGACCGAAACGATTCAAACCCGGGTCGGCTCGATACCCGGGCGCTCCCTGCAGGATCTGGTGAATACGCAGCCAGGCTGGCTGTACGAGGGAAATGCCGTACTTCATCCCCGCGGTTCGGAATACCAGACCCAGTTTGTGGTGGACGGAATCCCGTTGACGGATGATCGCTCGCCCAGTTTCGGCCCTGCCATCGACGCGGACGACGTGCAATCGCTAAGCATCTACACCGCCGGCATACCTGCCGAATACGGCCGAAAAATGGGCGGAGTAATCGAAGTGAATACGCTGCACGATTCCCAGCAGGGTTTTCACGGCCAGGTCGTGCTTTCAGGAGGCAGTTTCGATACGGCTGGCGCCTCCGCGCAGGGACAGTACACCCGGGGAAAAAATACGCTTGGCGCCAGTGCCAGCGGGAGCATGACGGACCATTACCTGAATCCGGTAGTGCCGCAAAACTATACGAATACTGGAACGCTGGGCGATTTTTCGGTGAACTACGAACGTGACTTGACTTCGAAAGACCGCCTGCGCTTCATCGTCCGGCACGAGCTGTCGCGCTACGAACTGCCCAACGAACAGGTGCAGCAAGCGGCAGGCCAGAGGCAAACCGCCGACAACATCGAAACCATGGGAATTGCCTCTTACCAGCACATATTCTCTTCAAATGCGATCACTGATTTCCGGACCATGGTTCGCGAAAACGATATTGGTTTTAGCTCCAATCCTGAATCCACACCGGTTGAGGCTTTTCAGAAGAATTTCTTCCGCGAAGTGTATTTCAAGGGGACCACAACCATCGATCATGGGCGGCACGAATGGAAATTTGGCTTCGAATCGGACAATACGTTTCTGAACGAAAACTTCCGCTACCACATTACCGATCCAAGCCAGTTCGACGATGACATTCCGATCGACTTTGCGTTTCAGGGAAATCGACCTGACCTTGAGCAGTCGATGTTTGTTCAGGACCAGATCCGACTAAAAAACTGGACCGTCAGTGCCGGTTTACGCTGGGACCACTATCAACTTCTGTTGAATCGTCAGGCTGTCGATCCACGGATTTCTGTTTCCCGCTATTTCCCCTCAGCCGGCTTGCTCTTGCATGTTTCATATGACCGGGTATTTCAGACTCCATCATTCGAAAATATTCTGCTGTCGAGCTCCAACCAGGTGGAATCGATCGATCCCACCAGTTTTCTGCGTTTGCCGGTCGAACCCTCGGAAGGGAATTACTACGAAGCCGGATTGACCAAGGTATTCGGCGGAAAAGTCAGGCTGGCTACGAACTATTTCCGCAGACTCGTCTCGAATTATGCGGACGACGATCAGATCGCAAGCTCGACGATCAGCTTCCCGATCTCATTCCGCAAGTCCGATGTCTATGGAGCGGAAGCAAAAATCGACGTGCCTGACTGGCGCGGTTTTTCCGGATTCCTGAGCTATTCGTATATGGTCGGCTTTGCCTCCTTCCCGGTTACAGGCGGCCTGTTCCTGGGTGACGACGCCCAGAACCTGCCTGCCGCCGGACGCTTTCCAGTTTCACAGGACCAGCGGAATACAGTCCGCGGCCGGTTGCGTTATCAGGTCAGGCCTCGCTTCTGGATCGCAGGCGGAATCCAGTACGACACAGGATTGCCCTTCGAGTTCGTAGGCGACCCAGGCACCGTGCTGGCTCAATACGGACAGCAAGTTCTGGATCGAATCAACTTCGCGCGAGGACGGATTTACCCGGTATTTCAAGTCAATGCCTCAGCGGGAGCCGATGTTTACAGGTCGGAACGACTTAATATGCGGTTTCAGATCGACGGGCAGAACCTCACGAATGTCCTGAATGTGATCGATTTCGGCGGTCTGTTCTCCGGCAACGCCATCGGACCGCCGAGAAGCTTCGCCATGCGCCTCACCACCAACTTCTAAGTCATTCATCGATTTCGCCGGGGATTTCTAGATTCCTGCATTGTGAACTGTGACGCAAGTCACTGACAACACGTGCTCATTCATGTGTGATTAGGAAGCTAGAAGACCGCCGCTGTCTAAGAAGCATTGAGAAGACCGGCTTGTTGAGCATGTACCGGCGATGCGGGATTTGTTGGCAGTACAGGTTTGACATGCTCAAGCTGAGAGCGTGAGGAGGTTTTTTGTCATGGATAAAGCCATCCGGGCAAGCCTGTTCATCGCTGCCATTATGTTCGCCAACTTCTCTTCGGGTCAGACCGCTAAGGGCGGCGAAGAGACTTTGAGAGACAAGTACCACGTTATTCAGCTCCAACCATTCGCGGTCCAGCCGGGCGTAGACTTTTCGACAGACTACGCGGCCAGTCTGCCACAGGTGCTGGCCAATGCTCTCAAAGAATCCAAGAGATTCCAGGAAGTTCTCGTGGAGGGCCAGACTCCGTCCGCCGCAGACGCCCCAGTGCTGCGATTGACCGGGACAATTACGGACTTCGACAAAGGCAACCGCGCGAAGCGTTATTTTGGCGGTATGGGAGGAGCCGGGGCCGCTCGCATCTTTGTAACGCTTCGCTATCTGAATGGGGCCGACGGTCAGGTCCTATTCGAAGATAAGGTGGTCGGCACCTTGTCGGGTGGTTTGTTCGGCGGTGAGTCTAAAGACGTGGACAACGCGCTTGCCAAGAGTGTGGTCGCAACCACGAAGATGGTGATGCTGAGACCCCTGTCTGCTCCAAGCAATGTAACCGTCACGTCAGCTGTCAGTCCTGACGCCGGGCAAACTATGGATCACCAAATTCTCCCCATCAAGTCGAATGACCTTACCGGAGCGCAGCAAAAGCTGAACGAACTCGGGGCAGCTGGATACCGCATCGTGGATCTCAGGATCACGGGAAACAGTAGCGCTGAGGCAACGATGGAGAAGTCCATCCCTCCGCAGGTCTATCAATACCTGCTGCAGCACGCTCTATCGCTAGGGAACGTACAAAAGAACCTGAACAAGGGTGCGGCAGAAGGCTATCGGCTGAGTCCGCACACACTGGCCGCACTCGGCGGATTCGCGGTCATCATGGAGAAATCCGCAGTCCCAATGCAGGTGCGCTACGACTACCGCTTTCACGCCAGCTTGCGAGAATCCAGTGCAGAGAAGAACGTCATTGATGATCAGGCTCAGGGCTTTGTCCTGGTGGAGAGCGGCGAATTGCTGGGTCAGCACGTAGTGATCATGGAAAAGACTAGCGCGTCGCAGGAGGCCACCAATCACTGAATGATGGGTCGCGAAAATACAAGCTTCATCATGAATTGAAGTAGTTCAGCCTGGCTGCGGGGTCTCCTGCAAACAGAAAATCGCGTCGCGGGAGAGTGCCATAGTTCTTGATAACTGATCCAGCGTCGTCATCTCTTTTGGTCGAGAGTTACCCGACTCTTCTTCTTTCTAGTTTCTACGATTGTCGTGAGATGGATTACAGTTGCGGCTGCTGTCAACCTGACTGGTGTTTTGTCATCGGACATGAATTTCTGCACCGTCGGCAGAGCTGACGGGTCGCCTCGCTTTCCCAAAGCTTCCAGTGCGGCAGCCTGCACGATCCAGCTCTTGTCGCCGGTGGCTTCCATCAGTGCTTTGGTTGTGGCTGGGTCAGGGTCGCGGGCCAATACTCTGGCTGCGGCGGCGCGAACCGGCGAAGAGTCATCTTTGGCCAGGGCTTTGACAGCGCCCCATCCGATGCCGGCAAAAGGTATGAAGCCGATACCTTCTGCAAATCCGAGTTCAGCCATCTTTTTGGGATCATGCAGAATCGCCGTCTGCGATGCGATCAGGCCCTTTTTTGCCTTCCGCTCGCCATTCAGCACTTCGTAGTACACCTCGTATGCAGAACTGTCGTGCATGAGATCCAGAGAGTGGGCGGCGGCGAGGGCGACAGACGGATCAGGATCGTCTACGGCGTCTTTCAGTTTCGGAATGCTTTTCCTGGCATTCATATTGCCTAACGCAGCGGCGGCTACGGCGCGCACCTCAGGCTTTTCGTCGGTCAGAGCTTTTTCAGCCAGCTTCATACTCTTAGGGTCATTCGGAATCAGACCCAGAACGAGGACAGCGGTGGTGCGGTCGCCCGCCTTGTCGCCGGTGCACGCGTCTTCGAGTATTTGCCAGGCCTGAATCTTTGGGATCGGGGAGGTCTTGGGAATCGCCGGGTTCGCCGGAGCGGATCCAGGTGTTTTATCTGACGGTTCTACGGGAGGCACGCTCGACGCCGGGGTCGTGCCCGAGGCAGGTTCTTGTGGCGCTTGCCCGGAAGACGCATGGGACGGGCGTGGCGCGAAGGTCAGAAGGATCCCGGCCAGAAACAGCGCGTAAATCCTGATTAAGAGCAGCTGTTTTTGCATAAGTTATAGGGTTCGAGTACCTGCTCCAGTTATCCAGACGACTTCACTATGATGAGGTCTGGCTTCTCACCGTTGCGCTGTCACTGCTCGGCTTTGCAGATCCGGTAGATGTGGCCAACGTGTTTCACGTAGTCGGTGGTTTCGCGATACGGGGGCACGCCGTGAAATTGGTTTACCGCGTCGACACCGCTGTTGTAGCCAGCAAGAATCAAATCCACGTTGCCGTTGAATTGCTGGGAGAGCTGCCCCAGGAGGCCGGCGCCGCCATCTGCGTTGGCTTGAGGATCGAAGGGGTCTGTGATGGAAAACTTCCGGGCAGTTTCGGGTTGCAGGGCCATCAACCCTATGGCTCCCGTGGTACTGATCGCATGCGGATTCAGTCCAGATTCCCAGACCGCAACCGCATAGACCAGACACGAGTCGACGCCATGCTTTGCACTGGCGGCGGCGAGCATCTGGTTTATTTTTTCGATCGACATGGTTGCTCTATTGTTTTTGTCCGAAGACTTCAGCCAGAGAGCATAAGCCGTCAAGCGGTCGGCCAGATGCCGGGAGAAAGCATGCCCATATCGATCAGGCTTGATGGGTGCTTTGAATGACACATAGGCTGCTGCGACCAGCAGACCCGCCGAATACAGAATGATGGCGGACAAGCCGAGTCCAACCCGCGCTGTCCTAGACAACCGGGGGGATGTCGAGGGGGTTATCTTCTGACGTCGCGGGTCGTGTTCCGAATTGTTCATTTTCGTCCTTCCTGAGGAACCCGGTTGGCTGCCGGCCGGGCTGCACCAAAAGCCGCATACAATTGCACACACCGATGATCGTAGGTCGTTTCGAAGTATTATTTTTAGTCCTATCTTAACGAAAACAAAAGTCTTATTCTTATTTCAAGATTTGTAAAGAGCGGCAGGCGAGTTGCCTGTATCCTGCCTGTATTCGAACCTTGAGTGGGAGGTATAGGGCAGATCCAGACCTTGGGCTTGACCTCAGTCGGGACCTTAATCGGGCGTGGTGAAGAGTTGTCGTCGCAACCGGTGTACATTTTGTTGTTCTGTGGTAGTCTCCGGGGAAATCACCTCTCGCCGACGTTTTCTGGAGAAAATACCTAACTTCAAAGTTTGAGGCGATCCCGACCATAATTTGAAGAACCATCTGCATCTGAGGATGGCGAAGGTCGGATCTTACAGCCACTCGTTGTGACGAACGTTGGTCCGGAATAGAGAGGGACCTTCGGCTTGTTCGCGCGACCAAAACTGGCGGTGCATGGGGCAAGTGCCGGCATACCGCGTAGCCACGACATTAAGCTTGCAATGGAAAAAGACCTCTATCCTGCCCCGGTGAGAAGCCTGCCCTCTGTCAGCATCGAACCAGGCTCCGTGCCGGCTGTGGGCGAAGATCACGAAGCACCCAGGTTTGTGCTGCGCCCCGCAGGCCGCTGGGAAGTAGTAAATTTCCGTGAGCTCCTGGGCAGCTGGAATGTCTTCTGGGCCTTTCTCTGGCGCAACATCTTCCGCCGAAATCGCCAGACTCTCCTGGGTCCGTTGTGGTTCGTGATCACGCCTCTGGCGAAGATGCTGCTCTTCACATTTGCCCTGGGAAAAATTGCCCGGCTGCCGTCGGAAGGAATTCCGTACCCTCTTTTTACCTTCGCCGCTCTGCTGCCCTGGGAACTGTTCAGTACAGGAGTGACCCGCAGCAGCGAGAGCCTGGTGACCTACGAGCACATCATCACCAAAGTGTATTTTCCGCGGGTCATCATTCCCGCCAGTGAAGTGTTCGGCGGGTTGGTGGATTTTGGAGTTTCTTTCGTTCTCCTCCTGGGGATGGCTTTGGCTTACGGCTTTCCTCTTACCATCCGTCTGTTGGCCGTTCCCGGATTCATTGCGCTGGCTCTGCTGCTGGCCCTTGCGATGGGACTGCTCTTCTCCGGACTTCATGCGCGATACAGGGACACTTCGCGGTTTCTGCTTTATCTGATCCAGTTCATGCTGTACGCGACACCGGTGGCGTATTCCCAGACCGTAGTTGCGAAGCGGTTACCGGGGTGGCTACTCACTCTTTACCAGCTCAATCCGATGTACCAGGTGGTCGAAGGCGTTCGCTGGTCGGTTCTTTCGACCTCGCATACGCCGGACCTTCGCATGCTTTCCATCGTGACGATTTTGGTTTTGGTGTTTCTCGGAATTGGGGCAGCCGTGTTTGCCAACACGGAACACTCCATCGTGGACATGATTTGAGGGGCAAGTTCCAGAGTTTATGAGCGCACACGCGATTCGAGTCTCCGGGTTGGGAAAGAAGTACTGGCGCGGGCCAGATGCAGAGGCCCGGCTGATCGCGCGCTTTCGGAAGCGTTCCACCGGCGAGACTATCTGGGCCTTGCGCAACTGCTCTTTCGATCTGCCCAAGGGCGAGATACTCGGGATCATCGGAGTGAATGGAGCGGGGAAAAGCACCCTGCTAAAGATTCTCTCCCGCATCACCCGTCCGAACGAAGGCCGTGCGGAGCTTTACGGGCGCATCGGCGCACTGCTCGAAGTCGGCACCGGATTTCACCCCGAACTCACGGGACGCGAAAATGTATTCCTCAACGGCGCCCTGGTGGGAATGCGGAAGTCGGAGATCAAACGGAAGTTCGACAGCATCGTCGAGTTCGCTGGGGTGGCGGAGTGGATTGATACCCCGATCAAGCGTTACTCGAACGGGATGAAGGTAAGGCTGGCATTCGCCGTTGCGGCCCACCTTGAGCAGGAAATCATGGTCATCGATGAAGTGCTGGCGGTTGGCGACGCAGCCTTCCGGAGAAAGTGCTTCCAGACGATTCAGGAATCCACGCGCCAAGGCCGGACGGTGATTTTGGTCAGCCACGAATTGCCATCGATCGCGACCACGTGTACACGGGCGATCTGGCTGGAACATGGCAGTATTCGTCAGGAAGGAACCGCAGCCGATGTCATTGATGGTTATCTCGATGCTGTGGTCGGCGACGACGGCACGCACCGCGGATTCATCCCGCTGGAAGCCGCCGAAGTCTCGCCGCTGGTTCCGCGGCTGAAGTATATCCGGTTGCTGGATGGAGACGACAAGCAGGTCCCATGCTTTGCCACCGGCGACCCGGCAAAATTTGCAGTGGGTTATGACGGCGGTGATTCGGCCTCCGTCAGGAAAACCTCTGTCAACCTGACCATCTTCAACGCGCGGGGAAATCCGTTGACCATGCTTGCCAGTGCGATGGCGGTTGATTCGATATCTGGCGAGCCGCCGAATCCGGGAGAGTTCGTCTGCGCGATCGAAAAGTTGCCACTGGTTCCAGGACAGTATTCGATCGAAATCTGTTCCATGTCCGGCAACACTGTACAGCAAAGAATTACAGGCGCCGGTCAGTTCCAGGTTGTCCTGGGAGGCGAGTCGTTGACCCAGGCCATACCACAACCCGGCTGCGGCGATACGGTAGTCGATCAATCGTGGACACTTCGGGCTCCTCATTGATAGGACGGGGATAGGATAGGACGGGCTGATCGGTACAACTTGCTTGTGGGAATGAAATGACGATACTTCAGGGACAAAACGCTGCTCAACGATCGAGCCAGACCGGAAGTGTGGACGCGTCCGTTATCGTTCTCTCCTACAATTCCCAGAAGACGATCCGCGCGTCACTGAATTCGCTTGCCGCCCAGCAAACTTCCGTTCGGTTTGAAGTTATTGTCGTGGACAGTTCCGCCGATGCGACCGCGACGATTGTGAGCCAGGAATATCCATGGGTGCGATTGGTTCGTCTGACTCGGCGCGCTCTACCGGGCGAAACCAGGAATGTGGGAGTCGAACACGCAAAGGGAAAGGTCATCGCCTTTCTCGCGTCCGATTGCGTGGCGGCACCGGATTGGTTAAGCAACCGGATGGAAGGGCACGGCGAGGGGTTCGCGGCAGTTGGCGGGGTGATCACCAACGCGAATCCCGGCAATTTGATCGGCTGGGCCAACTACCTGATGGAGTACGCATTCTGTCTTCCCAATCGCCCGCGAGAGGTGATGAAAGGGAAGCTCATTCACAATCTTTCCTATCGCAGCGACTTGTTCAGCCGCTACGGCTCCTTTCCACCCGACCTGCCGCTAGGCGAGGACACGGTTTTCAACCGCCGCCTCATGCTCGGCGATGAGCTGGTGCTGTTCGATCCCCGGGTGCGTACCGGCCACATCAATCCAAGCTCATTACGCCACCTTCTGGAACACCATCACGGGCACGGCAAATATTTCATGAGGGCATGCTGGGATGGTGAGCTGGCTTATTTCCAGCCGACCGGGAAGTTGGAACTGCCGATTCTCTGGAAGACACTGGTTTCTTATCCATGGATGAGGATTAAGAACTGTGTCAAGTTCATTTTCAAGCAAAACCGTTCGCTTGTGGGACCGCTCATCTATTGCTTTCCCGTGCTGGTGCTCGGTATTTACTCAGCTGCCTGGGGCGCTTTGGTCGAGGCACTGCAACCACCCAAAAAACACCCAGCGGAAGCCACCCGTCCGCGGCGTAGAGCGGTTGCATAGCGCAAGAGGTATCGCAATTCTTCACTTCTTAACTTTGTCACATAACGGCGGGCCCAAGGTGATTCGGGAATCATGATCTTCTATTTAGTACAGAGACAGCATGCGAAAAGCCTGCAATACGTAAACCTCTGGGGACCAGAACCGGGTTCACGGATGCGATACCTTTTTTATGACGACCTGGTTCATGCCAACCATGCGGAGCCCGCAACATATATCTTCTCCGACCTGGAAACTCTGTCGCCGGGCCAACTCCAACTAGCCATCGAATTCGACGATCAGCTCTCGCTCGCAGGAGACAGGTTCCGCGTTTTGAACCACCCTGCAAGCGTGCTTCGGCGCTACGATGCTCTGAATAAACTGTACGCCGAAGGAGTGAATACCTTCCGCGTAGTTCGGGCCTGCGACTCTCTGGAAGAAATCCGATTTCCGGTGTTCCTGCGTCGGGGGGACGATCACCGCGGCAACCTTACACCCCTCCTCCAGGACCGGGCTGCGCTCGAACGTGGACTCAAGTATGTGCGTCTGCAGGGAAATCGATTGGCAGACATCCTGGTCGTGGAATTTTGTGACACGTCGGACCCGGCGGGCGTGTTCCGCAAATATTCGGCCTTTGTCGTGGACAAAACGGTACTGCCTCGCCATCTCCTGTTTGGACACAACTGGAACCTCAAGAAGCCTTCCCTGAAGAGCGACGAGTTGGATCGGGAGCAGATGACTTATCTCGAGACCAATCCGCACCGGGAATTTGTGGCGGATGCATTCCGGCGCACAAATATCGACTATGGCCGCATCGACTACGGAGTGTTGGGAACTGTGCCTCAAGTCTGGGAGATCAATACTCACCCTACCGTAGCCAAGCTCGCCGATCGTCTGACCGAGGCCTTTGAGGCCATCGATACTTCCGGCGACGGCAGTCCCATCCCGATTTCATTTCGCAGGGAGACGCTGGAGCAGATCAAGCAGGAAGTAAAGAGCCGCTCGCGGAATTCAAATCTGCGTACCGCAGTATCAGCTCTGGCTTCCACACCGTTTCTCGAACCCGTCAAACAGAGGCTAAAGAAATGGCTGGCCTAAGATTCCCACTTTGAGGAGAGCTTTGTAGGCCGGGCAGCCGACAGAGGATTTTCCCGAAATAGTGGCAAATCCCTTCCGCGGTGGGAATCCGTCCTCCATTCATTGCGCCTAATCGACTGATATTAAACACCTTAGTTGTGGCATCTCCCTTGCTCTTACCGGGCTAGGGAGGATGTTCTGTGAAGAGTCAGGCTGGAGTCGCAGCGCTTGCATTGGCCTCTTTGCTGGCCTGCACAGCATGTGTTGGCGGTTCCATAACGCCTGCTACAGCCCAGATTTCCGCCGCCGCTTCGAACATTTCCAGTCCGCTTAAAGTCTCGTTCTCGCCCCACGCTGGATATTCGTGCGCGCCAGTCTCTGACGTTGATTTCTGTCCGGGTGAAGAATTCGACAAGATGGCGTTATTAAAGGCTAATAACGGCGTCACTATTACGCGGGTTACATTTCTCTACACCGTCGGACGTCCCATGTTGAACGCGGAAAACTATCCTCCGGGACCTCAGCCGCTGGTGGCATTGCCGTGCACGACAGCACCTGCCATCAGCATCGGAGACCCTCAGACTCCGGCCTACAGCCTTGCCTTGAAGTCGGGTGGCGATGCCAACTACCCACCAGGGACGAACCCCGCCATGAACGACAGCGGTCCGATTGCAGTCCACCTGGCCAGCGCAACCGAGATCTACTACGGGTATGGCAACCCTCTCGATACGGTAAATGCACCCAACTTCGGGTGCTGGTATGGCGAGAAGGACGGAGCTGTTCAGGGTGTGCTCACGGTCGAATACTCGACACCCTAAGATTCGCAACAGGGCAAAATCCAGAAAATTGTTTCGCCCTATCTCCATGATGGTGCAGGTTTTTGAACAAAACGTGATTCCAAATGATCACGGAAGGCATTCCGGGCTACCGGAAGAGAAAAGCGATGCCATGTCAAATCCTTTTTTAGGTAAATCTTTTCACACAGGCGAGGCTGGGGTGAGCAATTCCATGATTCGATGACCGTCAAGGTTTGGCAGGCGGCGTGCAATATACCAAGTCGCCAATGCTCTTTTCCTCCCCCCGAGCTTGAATCATTGATTCTCACAGAGGAAGACTTGAACGATTCCACTAATAAGGTGGTTCGCCACCGCCGCCACAAGCGCAGCCGGCTAAGCGGCCAGACCAAGTTCCTGGTGGCTCTTCTGTTTGCGGCAACGGCGGCCATTACCTGGCAGTTTTCACGCCAGCAGCCGGTCTCGACCTGGGCTTACACCGCCCCGCAATCGAATATCTCCACACGGAAAAATGATGCCGAAGGCGTCACAGCCGACGGAGCCAAGCAGACCTACTCATCTTTGGTTGCTATGCGTCCGAGCCGCCCAGCGTACCTGTACTCGGTAGTACCGGGAGGTATTGCGAGCGCGGAAGAGCTGCGGCAATCGATGCAGAACGATCCAGTGGTGGCGCGGGAGTTTGAAGGATTTGATTTTCAACGAGCTCATGTGGTGAAGGTTTCTGAAAACCAGTCGATGCACATCGCCTACCGGCTCGGAGACAAGGTTTATTGGACACGAAAAAAAGTGGCGCTGCATCCCGGTGAAACCCTGATCAGCGACGGAAAGATTGTCGCCCGCACGCGCTGCGGAAATCGCATCGCCACTGCGCCCATGGGGCCACCAGCGATCGTGGAACCAACGGAATCAGATCTCAATCAGCCATTGTTCTCGAACGATATGGTGACCCGCGAAGCCGACCCGCAGCCCGAACCCTATGTTGCTGCCCTTCCGAGCGCTCCGCCGGCGGAGGCCAATACCCTGCAGCCCAGCAGAGGCGGCCGGAAGTTCCCATTTTTTATCCTGCCGGTTTTCGGTTTACCCGGTCTGGGTGGTTCGTCGCATACGCCGCTGGCGGTTGCTCCTGAGCCAGGCACCATGCTGCTGTTCTCCAGCGGACTGCTCGGAGTTTATTGGAAGTCGCGTAAATCGAGGCGCAAACGCTAAGTGCGACCTTCGGCCCCGTGGATGCCTCGTTCCTTCAAGCCTAACCCCTGGGTTTACGTTCAGGCTGGAATCCTGTTTTTCCTGGCTGCCTGGCTGTACGCTCCGCTGGCCATCCGGCTGGCGACGCGCTGGTGGCAGGACCCAAATTACACGCATGGCTTTTTCGTTCCGTTGTTCTCTCTATTTCTGATTTGGGAGCGGCGCGAAAAACTGGCCGCGATCCGCGTCCAGCCATCGTGGTCGGGACTGGTCATTCTTCTGTTCGCACTGATGGCCTTGGTGCTGGGGACCATTGATTCCCGGTTCTTCCTCTCCCGCGTGTCGCTCCTGTTTTTTGTTGCGGGCATGGTGGTCTTTCTCGCCGGTTGGAAACATCTGGCTGCAGTCGCATTTCCGCTGGCGTTTCTGGTCTTGATGATTCCTTCCGTGACCTTGCTGGACTGGATCACATTTCCGCTGCAGATCATCGCCTCGAAAACCGCGAGTTTCATTCTGTTGTTGATGGGGATCCCGGCAGTGCGGGAAGGGAACATCATTCTTTTGCCCAGCGCCCGCCTGGAAGTGGCGGAGGCATGCAGCGGCATCAGGTCTCTATTCTCGCTGATTACCCTGACTGTCATCTACGGGTATGTATCGGAAACGAAGACCACGGTGCGAGTGCTGTTGGCTCTGTTGGCGATCCCGGTTTCCGTTTTGGCCAATGCACTGCGAATCGCAGTCACCGGCGTGGTGGTGGAACACTGGGGCATCGCGGGCGCCGAGGGTACGCTGCATCTGCTTTCAGGATGGCTTATCTTTGCCGGTTCACTGGCCCTGGTTTTCCTGCTTCACCGTTTGTTTCAGTTCCTGTTTTCCACCAAAGAAGAAAAACGATTGCTCGAGGAGTACGCATGATCTCCTGGAACGCGCGCTTTGCAACCGTCGTTCTCTTGCTGACTGGCACAGCATTGTTCCTCGAGGCCCGTGCACGCAATGAATTTGTCCTGCCGCGAACCACGCTGGCTTCGTTTCCGCTGGAGTTGAAAAACTGGGTGGGGAATGACGTGCCTATCCCTGACGAGATTCTTAAGACTCTCGGGACTGGCGAGTTCCTGCAGAGGACATATCAGGACCGGACCAGCCAGGGCCCTTACGTCGACCTGTACGTGGCGTACCTTGAGAGCCAGCAAAAGCTGGTTCACCATCTGCCGCAGGACTGTCTGGAAGGTGCCGGATGGACTCCGGTCGAAGTTGGCACAACCACTCTCGCCTTTCCTGGAGATACTCCTTTTCCCGCTAATCGCTACCTGATCGCGAAGGGCGACGATCGCCAGTTGGTCCTCTTCTGGTATTCGGCCCGCGGACGGCGCGTGGCCAGCGAAGACTGGATGAACGCCTACATGGCGCTCGATTCCCTCCGGTTGAATCGCAGCGACAACGCGCTGATTCGAATGAATACGCAGTTGCAGCCGGGGGAGAAGCCTGAAGACGCTGAGCGCCGCTTGCTTTCTTTTGCCGGGCTGGTAAGTCCGATCCTGCACAACTACATTCCGCTTTAACGAACGGCGTTAACGACAGAGGACAAAGGGAGACGGAATGTCCGGGGAGGGATCGTAAGTTCCTCGGTGTTCTCTGAGCCTTCCGTGCCCCAGACTCGCAGGATCGTCCCCGCAAATCAATTGCTTCCTTTTAGATATTTATCAAACCATTCGACTGAGCGCCGGATCGAATCGATCTGGTTTTCGCGCTTCTCGAAGCCGTGGCCTTCATTGGCGTAGTAGTGTGCGTCCACCGTTTTTCCATCTTTCTTCAGTAGTTCGACAACCTGTTCCGCTTCCTCTTTGGGTACGCGCGGATCGTTTTCGCCCTGCAGGACCAACAACGGCGCTTTCACTTGGTGGATGTAAGTGATGGGAGAAGCCATATCGTAGGTAGCGCGGTCTTTCACAGGATCGCCCAGCAAGCTCTTCTCGTATTCTTTCAGCACCGCGTCCTCGTGTTGCAGCATAGTCATCCAGTTGATGATGCCGTAGAGTTCCACGCCCGCCGCCCAGACTTCCGGAGAACGGCCGATCGCCATCAATGTCATGAACCCGCCGTACGAGCCGCCGGTGATGCCGATCTTTTTAGGGTTTACGTAGCCGGTGGCTTCGAGGAATTTGGCGGCGTGAACCTCGTCCTGCAGATCTCCACCACCCAGGTCTTTGTAGTTCGCCTTTTGAAACTCGATACCGTATCCGGTCGAGCCGCGCACGTTGGGCGCGATGCAGATGTATCCCCGGGAGACGAAGGCAGCAACGCGCGGATTCCAGTAGTCCTGGGATTGCCCGGTGGGTCCACCATGGGGCAAGACCAGCGCGGGGTTCGACCCGTCTCGTTTGAGATTAAAGGGGACCCATAACAATGCGCTGATGGTTTTTCCGTCGAATGATTTGTAGCTGACGAGCTGCGACGGGGGAAGCGGCGCCGCTTTCAGGCTGGCAATTACGGAATAGGTGAGCTGTCTGGGTTTCCGCGAGGCGAGATCGTAAACCCAGAAGTCCGCCGGCTCCACCGAACTTTCGTGCGACAACAGCAAGCGGTCTCCGGAAAACGAAAACGCGGATGGGTAGGCCGCAAAGCTGTTCACGCCGCCCGGGATGGGAATCTTCTCTGACTTGGTCGTCGCCGTGTTCCCGAGGTACACATCGGACCGCCCGTCGGCATTGATCTCGTAGGTGAACTGCTTACCGTCGGGAGAGAAATCTCCCGCACTGGCCTCCCATTTGGTGTCAGTGACCCAGGTGACTTTCTGGCTTGCGATGTCGAGCAGCGCGACGTTCTGATAACCAGTCCTGGCGTCGGATGTGATTAACAACTGTTTGCCGTCCGCGGAAAGAGAAGCCGCTCGGACGAGAGCTTTGCCCTGATGCGAAGTCAAATTCTTGGTGTTCCCGCTTGCGATATCGATCGCGTAAATGTCGGCGTCGGTGAAGCTGACTTCCGCCCGGTTTGCGTATAGCGTTTTTCCGTCTGGGCTCCAGGCCACGGATTGCCACAGGTGGTCCGGAGTGCTTTCGTGAGTGAGCAGCGTCACCTTGTGCGTGGTCCAATCCAGCAGGGCGATGTTGTAAACCGTGGCATCCTTCGGCTTGTGGTTCAAGGCCACTGTCTTGCCATCGGGTGACCAGCGAGGGCCCTCCTCGCGAATCTCCGGAGTGTTGGTTAGGTTGACTACCTCACCGCCCGCGCTGGGAACGGCGAAGATGTCCCAGAGCTCATTGCCGGCAGTGTCCTGTTGAAAGAGAATCCACTTGCCGTCAGGCGACCAGGTCTCGCCATATTGTCTGTCGTCCGACTGTACCAGTTGAATCGGCCATCCGCCGTTTGCGTTCACCTTCCATAAATTGGATCGCCCCGATATGTCAGTAGTGAAGACGATCTCGTTGCCATCCGGCGACCATGATGCGCTGGAAACATTGCGCGTGAAATAGAGATCGTCAATCGGGATAGGGCGGGCGTTATCACTGGAGGCCGATACGATGGTTTTGGCGTCAGTGAGTTGGCGTGTATCTGGGCCGGATGACTGAGCGGCCGTAAAAACGCAAGCTAGAAATAGCACGAGCGGAAGGCAGATGGTCCGGGGGTGCTTCATCGAGACCTCATTTGAAATCGATTGGAGAAACGATCTGCTTGAATCAGCGGTCGAAATTGTACAACGATGACAGACTCGGGTTGAAGCGATGGTGATCGCGGGTAGTGGGGCAGTTTACAGCAAGACAACCACACCCGTTGTCATTCCGAAGCCGGCTTTATCGGCGAGGAACCTGCTTGTTGCCAGCCGCGAAGACAGCAGATTCCTCGCGCAAAAATGCCGCGCTTCGGAATGACAATCCCTGGGAAGATTTTCAAACTGCACTACTACCTGATGGCGGGAGTGGCTCAGTTTGAATTCCTTATTTCAGGATGGGTCATCCTGAGCTTGCGAAGGATCTGGCGCGCAGAGGATGTGCACCCTCGCGGCGAGTGTGGGCGGTGCGCGCGAGATCCTTCAGGACCGAAGTCCTTCAGGATGACGCTGGCGATGGATCGTGCGAGGGCACGAGTCTGGAAGGGAGCAAGTCTGGGAAGGGCACGAGTTCACTCGTGCCGCTCAGTCGCAGGTAAGTGACGCTTTAGCGTCTGAGGTTTGCTGTCATCTGAAGTTGGGAGCGAATCGTGTGTCGTTAAAAGCGAACCTCAGGCGCTAAAGCGCGAACGAGTCCAGCTTTCATCGGCACGAGTGAACTCGTGCCCTTCCCGTCCGTGCCATCCCGCATGTTCCTGTCCGTCCGATTGCATCCGTCCAGCCATAGAGGGAAGAACAAGAGCACCAAGATCCCCCAATGAACTATTTCGTCTTGTCGGGTTGGACTATCCCGCTGCCTTCACGGATGGTGATGATCTGATTGGCCTTCACTTGGGTGAAGCGTTCAATCTTCTGTGTTGTCGGCCATTTTACTTCGATCACATCTACAGTCTGAGCCTTCCCCAAGCCGAAGTGGAGGCGCAGGTCGCATTGCGACATTACGCTGGACCCGCTGTGCACTTCGTCCATTTGTGCGTGATTGCCGGTGACCACCCGCACACGGGCGCCGATCGCGGTGCGATTGCATTTGGTGCCGACCAGTTTGATCTTGATCCAGTTCTGAAGATTGCCGCCATCGTTACGCAGCAGCGACGGTAAATCATTCATGTTCAGAATGACTGCGTCGATGTCGCCGTCGTTGTCGTAGTCCCCGAACGCAGCGCCACGGCTGGAGAAGAGTTCGTTGATTCCGGAGCCTGCGTCGGCTGAGACGTCCTTGAATCGTCCGTTCCCCAGATTCTTGTAGAGCAGTCGTGGGTTCTTGAAAGTCTGTCCAATGTCGTGACCTTCGATTTCCGGATAGACGTGTCCATTGATCTGCATGAGGTCTGGCCAGCCATCGTTGTCATAATCGAGGAACCCGCATCCCCATGCGACATAACGATTGTTGATTCCGATCCCGGATGAGAATGTCACGTCGGTGAAAGTTCCGTCACCGTTGTTGTGATAAAGGTTACAAGTGTCGTCGGCGAAGTTGGTTTTGAAAATGTCGAACCAGCCGTCGCAGTCGTAGTCACCCACCGCGACGCCCATTCCGGCTTGCTCGTGACCATTGTCGCTGTAAGCGCATCCGGCGAGGACGGCAATATCGGTGAAAGTGCCATCGTGGTTGTTGCGGAACAGTATGCTGGGTTGCGAGTCTACCGCGACATAGATATCCGGCCAGCCGTCATTATCGAAATCGTAGGAGACAGCCGTGATCGAATAACGAGGGCCGGGCTTCAGAATCCCCGACTTTTCGGAGACATCTGTAAACGTTCCGTCGCCATTGTTGTGAAAAAGAACGTTGGTGTCGCCCGGCAGTCCGCGCGGGCCGCACATTACGGGGATGCCCTTCCACTGACACATAGGATCATTAGCGGAGGGCGCCTTAGCGGGATCGAGTTTTATGTAGTTGCATACAAAAAGATCGAGGTGCCCGTCGCGATCGTAATCGAGAAAGGTGCAGCCGGCTCCCCATCGAAACTTTTCGTCGTACACACCGGCCTTGCGCGTGACGTCCGTAAAAGTTCCGTCTCCATTGTTGTGGAACAGAATGTTGTGTCCCCAGAAACAACAGAACAGGTCGTCCCATCCATCGTTGTCGTAATCGCCAACGCAGATGCCGGTCTGCCAGCCGGTGCGTCCTAGGCCGGATTTCTCGGTGACGTCGGTAAAAGTTCCATCGCGATTGTTTTTGTAGAGATGCGAGGTGGGAGCTTGCCCCGCAGGCCAGTTGGCATCGAGGCGGGTTCCGTTGGTCAGATAGATGTCGAGCCAGCCGTCGTTGTCGTAGTCGAAGAAAGCGAGACCGCTGCCCTTGGCCTCGATGATGTAGCGCTTGTGATCAACCGCGCCCCAGACGTTAGGAGCGTTCAATCCGGCTTCATGGGCTACATCGACGAACGTTACTGAAGATTTCGACGCCGGGGTCGTCGCGTTTGCCTGAAGGACCGCCGAATTTTTCCATTTCCAGAGCGGAGTAGTAAGCGCGTCCATCAGCGTGCTGCCGAGGACGATCAGGGAGGAGCCCAGGAAGTTGCGTCGCGGAAGGTTCATAGAGGAGCAGTCGTCAGTCTTCGGTCGTCAGTCGTCAGCTTTGTGCCTCGCAAGTATTGTGCCTCGGAAAACTCAAACAAGCTTGTCATCCCGACCGGAGCGAAGCGAAGTGGAGGGACCTTGTGTTCCGATTCGCCGGTGTCACACCGCCCACCCTGTTTTTCCCAAAAAACGGGAAAGACGAGGATGGAGCACGCATTGTTGTTCATTTTTCCGGCACCTTGGGGAATTTGTGAGGCACGACGCCAGTGCCTTCTTTGACTGCGCTGATCTGGTCGACGGGAACATTCGTCAGCCGATCAACTTGTCCGCTGGGCCAGGTTATTTCCAGCGAATCGATTTTAGTTCGCTTACCCAGGCCAAACAGGATGCGCGGATCGCTGGCCGACATATAGCTCATGCCGCCTTTTGCCTGCTCCACGTGGACGAAGCCTTCGGACGTCAACTTTAGCGAAGCTCCGATACCGTCGTGATTCGATTTAGTCCCGATCAGTAGAATTTCGATCCAGTGATTGGCATTGCCGCCGTCGTTTCTCAGTAGCGACGGGTAGTCGCCGCGGTTGTTGGTGACGATGTCGATGTCGCCGTCGTTGTCAAAATCCGCGGTGGCGACTCCGCGCCCGGCGATAGGGCGCATGAAATCCGGTCCAAGAGTTTCCGACGTTTTTTCAAACTGGCCTTTGCCGAGATTGCGGAACATCAGCAACGGTTCCTTGTACGAAACTTCGCTGTGATAGAGATTGATGTTATCCAGCATTGCACCGTTAAGCTGCAGAATGTCGTTCCATCCGTCGTTGTCGTAATCAAGAAACTTCATGGCCACGCCGCTCAGCAATACGGCTTTATTCCCTATGCCGGAGCGGAACGTTTCGTCGTTGAAAGTTCCGTCGTGATTGTTGTGGTAAAGGCGATTCAATTCGAAATCAAGATGAGTGACGTAGACATCTTGCCAGCCATCGCCGTCAACGTCTGCGGCGTCGATACCCATGCCTGCCTCGTAACGCCCATCTTCACTGGCCGCCATGCCGGAGACAAACGATACGTCCTCGAATGTTCCATTGTGTTTGTTGATGAATAGAAAATTGGGCCAGGTGTCGTTGGCGATCGCAATATCGGGCCAGCCATCATTGTTGAAGTCGGCCAGCACCACACCCATGCCCTTTGATTCGGGCTTGCCGACGCCGGATGAATCGCTTACATCGATGAAAGTCCCGTCGTGATTGTTGTGGTAGAGCTTGGTCTTTTGTCCTTTGTAATTACCCGGATGACAATAAGAACGGTAGCCGGGACGCCGCTCTCCACACCAAAGATTGTTCTTCGGCGACCATTCAATGTAGTTGGTGACGAGCAGGTCGAGCCATCCGTCTTTGTCGTAATCGAACCATCCCGCACTGGCGGACCACCCGCCTTCGTCGACGACCGCGGCCTTGGCTGTAACGTCGGTGAAAGTGCCATCGCCGTTGTTGTGATAAAGGATAGCGCTGCCGTAGCCGGTTACATACAGATCAGGATAGCCGTCGTTGTCGAAATCTCCCACTGCAACGCCCTGGCCGTAATGTCCTTTGCCGCCGACGCCGGCTTTGTCGGTGACGTCGGTGAAGGTCCCATCGCCGTTGTTGTGATAAAGCGCGCTACTCAAGGGTTGCGGAGGCTTATAAATATCTGTCGCTGCCGATTGGACGAAGTACAGATCCATGAGTCCGTCCTGATCGTAGTCGAGCCAAGCCACGCCGGTGCCCATAGTTTCCAGGTAATACTTTTCGTCCGTGGCAGTGGCGTCCTGTAGGAAAGTGATTCCGGCGGCTTGGCGCACATCGGTATAGCGGACGTGAGCGTGTTGGTCTTGTTTTGTTTTCGGGGGAGCTTGAGCGAAGGCGGCTAAGGCGACAGCCATTGTGACGATCGCGCATACAGCAAACCTCGCGCGGAAGCTCTTACCGGGATCAGCACCCATACTCGCTCTTGATTCGTTCCGCATTCTCGTTTTGTTTTGATGATCTCAGAGAGTCCGGTCCGCAAGCGACAGCGCTAGTTGCAGAAGCTGCTGCCGAGCTGTCATAGACAATGGTTCCTGAGCGGATGGAGATTTTGCCGGCGCCCGCGACAGCACTTCTTCAATTCGATTCACATCCAGTCCGCCGGCGCTACTACCTTTGAAACGGTTAAGCACCTCGCGAGCTTTAGCGATTTGTCCAGTCTGGTAGTAGAAGACGCCAAGCGTCGAGTAGCTCCCGGGCCACTCAGGCAGTAATTCGACGGCGCGCTCCAGGCGCTCGGCCGCCTGGGTTGTGTTGCCTTCGAGCACCGAGACGATTCCCATCCCCCACAGAATCTTGCCGGAGCCCGGAATTCGGGCCAGGCCCTTCTGCAACGTCTCTTTTGCTCCCGCAACATCCCGTTCTCGAAGCTGGATCAGCGTGAGTGACAGGTAATACTGATCGTTGTCGGGATTCTTCGCGATGGCATCGCGGAAGATTTTTTCCGCCGCTGCCATCTCACCGAGGTGCGACTGTATGTCGCCCAGCAATGCCAGGAAGGCGGCATCCTGCTGCCCGGCTGCCGAGACTTGCTGTGCTGCCTCAAGCGCCTGAGGGTACGCGCCTTTGCGAAAGTAGGCGTCGGCCAAATCGAACTTCACGTCGTCAGAGTCGGGATTAGCGCGCATGGCCGCCTGAAAATGCGGAATGGCGTCGTCATACAAATGGAAACGGGCGAGCAGCACGCCGACTCCGGTCTGGGTGCGAAAGTCGCTGGAACTGAGCTGATCGAGTTGCGCAATTGTTTGCCGGGCATCCTCGAGCTTTCCCAGTTTTAGATAAGCCTCTGCCAGCAAGTAGAGATCCTGCGGACGATCAGGATGCTTCTGGATCTGCGCGGTGAGTTCGGTCAGATCCAGTTGCGTGCGCTCCTGCGGTGCGAGGGTTGACCGGTTATTGAGGTAGTCGAAAAGGTGCTGGTAAGGATAAGGACCGGCTGACGCATCTTTTGAAAGCGTCTGAAACACGTTCAGATCGCGTTGCGCGGCCTCCGTTTGGTGCAGATTTCGCTCGACCATTGCGAGCTTGTAGTATCCCGAAGATGGCTCGCGGCTCACCTTTACATATCTGCGGAGCAGGGTCGCCGCTTCCTCGAATTTCTTATCCGTGATGCGAAGATTCGCCAGTTCCAGCAATGCCTCGGGGAAGTCAGGATTGGAACGCAGCGTTGCCTGAAAGTATTTTTCCGCTGCCGCCTGATTTCCCTGCCGTCCTTCGACGTAGCCCATATTGAACAGGCAGGAAGCGTTTTGCGGATCGAGCTTCAGACCATCCTGAAAGTATTTTTTGGCCTCATCGAACCGTCCCAGGTGTCTATAAGAGAGGCCCATGAATACATAGGATCGCGCCGACGGGTCCAGCTCGATCAGCGACTTGAATTCATCGATTGCTTTCTCCGCCTTCCCCGACATGAAGTAGCTTTCACCCAGAGCGGCATGCAGGTCGGCCCGTTTGGGCGCGATTTTTATGCCGGATTCAAGCAGCGGAATCGCGTCCTCGAAATAATTCTGCGACATGCTGACCCGGGCCAGCAGAAAGATGACGTCGGTATTTTCCGGAGCCAGCTTGTGGGCCCGCACCAGCAGGTCCAGCGCGTCCACTGCTTTCGTTTGCTCGGAATAGACCCGTGCCATCAGGTAAAGAGTTTCGGCTGAATCCGGCTTCAGTTTGAGGGCGCGGTTCAGAACCAGCTCTGCTTTTTTGTATTCAGCGCTTTGCAGGTAGACCTGTCCCAGGTTGAACAGGATCTCGAAAGTTTCGGGCTGCAGGGCATTCGCCCTTTCCAGTTCGAGTTGCGCTGCTGGATACTGCCTTTCACCGGCCAGCAAAACACCCAGAGTGAAATGCAATTGCACATTATCTTTATTTTGAGCTGAAATCTCCCGCGCCAGCTTAAGGCCTTCCGCGTTGCGTCCCGCCTGCAGGTAGGCGCGGACCAGATTGAAGCGGGTAGCGATGTCTTGTGGACGTACAAGTTGCAGGTGCGGGATCGCCTTGGCCGGCAAATGTCTGGCCATTAGGACCAGGCCGAGATTGTAGTTGGCCTCGCGATTGGCAGGCTCGACTCTCAAGACTTTGCCGAACTCCGTCTCCGCGAGATCGAATTTGTCCTGCGCGACATAGACATTTCCCAGGTTGTTGTGAGTCCGCGTCGAATTGGGATCGAGGGTTAGCGCATGCTCAAACGACTCGACGGCTTTGTCGTAGTCCTTCTCGCTGCTGTAAACAATCCCGAGCAGGTTGTAGCCCTCCACACTCGAAGGGTTGAGTTTGAGTTGCTGCTCGATCTTCAGTTTTGCTTCGGCGATCGATCCCTCGCGTAGCAAGGTCTCAGCTTCGAAAAAAGGTGACGAGGGTTTCGCGGCTGGCTTCGAACTAGTCCGGGACGGAGAAGATTGCTGCGCCGTTGACGCTGCTGCAAGAACAAGAATGACGATTCCGATGAGGAGCAGGCGATTTCCGCGCCGGCGGCAGCTGTTCTTGCTTGCATGTTGGAATGAGCCGCCGAAGGCCATCTTCGGGTACATCTCCGCGGGCAGGTTGATTAAGGATGTCAAAGGCTCAATGTAGCATTTCCAACACCTGCTGAGCCATCTTGTACTCCGGCTTGTTGAAACAGTAGAGCCAGTAATTCTCACTGGTATTTCCGGAAGAATCCACGTCTTTCGATCCCGGCAATTTCCTTGCATTCGCTCGTTTCCTCTCGCGCCGTGGAAATGGCCGGCGTTTCAGTTTAGAAAAAAGGCGCGATCGCGAACGAGCGCGGGATCTCCCGGAAATCGTTTTCGCAAAACTTTTGATCGCGTTTCCCGACCGCTGCCTGAAGTTTCCGCGGTAAAGAGAACAGCCTCGATTTAGGGGTCGAGGACCTTGGTCAGTACCGTTCCTACCCGGTTATTTCGGGGAAAATTTCTCCCGGAAAGACTGGAAAGCGTTTACAGAGGGTCTTCGGTCGACTAATACAAAGGTACTAGTTTTATTCTTGACAAGTTCTCAGAACCTGTTCTAAGGTTGTCCCGATTTCGAGAATGTACACGTTTACATGATCGCGATCGAAAGAGCTAGTCGTTGGTTTCCCGGCCCCCGCAAGAGCAAAAAACAAAGAGTTTTGAGGAGAACCTCCAAGATGAGAGCCAATCAGAGTCCTCTGCGCCGGTTTAGGTCGCGTTGCTGGATCGCGCTCGCCTGCACGTTCTTTCTGCTGATTATCGCGCAACCCGGATTGGCCCAGGTAGACCAAGGGGCGGTCAGTGGTTTGGTCACAGACTCCAGCGGCGCCGTACTGAGTGGCGCGCAGGTGACTCTGACCAATACTGATAACGGACTGATACTACAAACCACCAGTAGCGCAAGCGGGGAATACACCTTTTCGCCGGTCAGAATTGGAAATTACGAGATTTCCGCCACCGCCCCTGGCTTCGCCACCACCTCTCAGAAGGATCTGAAGGTCAGTGTGCAGCAACGCCTTGCGGTGAACCTGCAGCTTAAGCCAGGTTCAACCAGTGAGAGAGTGGAAGTGACCGCGTCAGCCCCGCTGATGCAGACGGAAGACGCTTCGGTCGGTCAGGTTGTGGACGGCCACACCATCAACAACATGGCGCTGAATGGGCGGAATTTCACCTTCCTGGCCCAGCTCGCTGCCGGCGTGAACTCTCCGCAGGCGGATACTCGCGGTAACGCGGCCAGCGGCGCTTTCGCCGCCAACGGCAACCGTCCGGCACAAAACAATTACATGCTGGATGGCATCGACAACAACTCGGACACCGTCGATTTCCTGAACGGAACCAACTATGTGGTGCTTCCTCCTCTGGAGGCGATTCAGGAGTTCAAGGTACAGACTTCCGGTTTCAGCGCAGAGTTCGGACGCTCAGGCGCGGCCGTGTTGAACGCCACCATCAAGTCGGGCACTAACAGCTTCCATGGCGCGGCTTGGGAATATTTCCGCAACGATAAGCTTGACGCCGCAGATTGGTTTGAAAACTTCCACAACGTACCCAAGGGCGAACTCCGGCAGAACCAGTTCGGCGCGTCGCTCGGCGGGCCGATCATCAAGAACAAGGTTTTCATCTTCGGTGACTACGAAGGACTGCGCCGCGTGCAAGGCACGATTTTGAGCGGTTCCGTGCCCACCGTGCTCGAGCGGAACGGGATCAATGGTCTTGGCGTTGACCCAACAATTGCGGACTTTTCGGACCTGATTACCGGGCAAAACGGCAGCCTGGAAACTGACGCGTTAGGCCGTACCGTCCCCCTTGGAACGATTCTTGATCCTGCGACCACACGCCCGGTGACGCTCGGCGTGGCCGATCCTGTTTCAGGCCGGGTAGCTACCGCCACAGGTTATGCGCGAGACCCCATCAATACCAACTGCGCGCCCAGCACGGCAGCTTATAGTCTGGCCAACTGCACGCTGAATCAGTTGCCGCTTAGCCGGTTGGATCCGAACGCCATTAAGTTATTCAATCTCTATCCGTTGCCGACCAACAACGGCACTCTCTTTTCGAACTACGGAAACTCCCCGAAACTGGTCGAGCGCCGTAATTCGTTCGATACACGGATGGACGTCAACTTCAGCGAAAAGAACCAGGTTTTCTACCGCTTTAGCTACGTGGACGATCCCCAGTTCATCCCAGGTATTTTCGGTGGAGTTGCAGACGGTGGCGGTTTCCAGCAGGGCACGCAAACCGCGCTGGCGCAACAAAGCGCACTGGCCTACACCCATGTATTCTCACCAACGATGGTAAACGTGGCCCGCGCTGGTCTGAACTACCTGCACACGACGCGCGTTTCACCTTCCGCCAACGATCTCAGCGACATCCCCGGCCAGTTCGGCGTTGCCGGTATTCCCCAATTGCATGAGAACGGTGGCTTGCCAGCCTTCGGAATTAACGGTCTGTCAACCCTTGGCAGCAACGCCTTCCTGCCCTCGGACGAAGTCACCTCAACTTTCCAGGTGACCGACGACTTCACCAAAATCTATGGCAAGCATACCTTCAAGATGGGTTTTGAGTGGCAACATGTGAAGTTCTCCACCCTGCAACCACCATGGTCCCGCGGTGAGTTCGACTACGGCAGCGTTTACACGGATGTCCCGAACGTGCGTAACGGCAACACCGGCCGCGCGCAGTTCCTGCTCTCCCCCACCGCCACCACGGTGCCGGGCGGAATTGACGACGTTGGCGGCGCCTCAACGGGTGGCGGCAACAACAGCATGTTCGTTTCGAACATCTCGCTTACCGACAACGGAAAGAATTACTACGGCAGCTACATCAACGATGACTGGAAGGTCACACCCAAGCTGACCGTCAATCTCGGCTTGCGCTGGGACTTCTTCGGTCTTGTGTTTGAGCACCACGGTGCGCAGGCTAATTTCGTCCCAGGCGGTGCGCCGAGCGGTTCTCCACTGTACTTGCTGCCGGCGGGTTCCGATCCTAACAGCCTCTCTGCCAGCTTCAACACCTTGCTGGCCAAAGACGGCATCGGGTTGGTGATCGGCGACAAGTATGGCAAGGGGCTGGGAAGATCGCAAAAATACAACTTCGCACCCCGCGTCGGTTTTGCTTACGAGGTTACGCCTAAGTTAGTCGCCCGTGGCGGATTTGGTCTCTTCTATAACGGGTTTGAGAACCGCGGATTTTCACCGAACCTGGGAGAAAACTATCCCTTCCAGTTCAACTTCCAGTACGCCGCTGCGGACGATGGTCACCCGATCTCATTCCCAGGGTGCGCCCCGGCCGCTACCTTTGAAGTTGGTTTCTCCTGCACTCCACTTGACCCAACTTTGGTCAACGCCAGTGGTTTGGCGTTGCGCGGCATCCAGTTCGACTACCAAACTCCGTACACCATGAGCGGGAACCTGACGCTCCAGTATCAGATAACGCCCAGCTTCACATTCCAGGCAGGCTACGTAACCTCGCTGGCGCGGCATTTGGAGGTGTTCCCGAACTCTAACCACCCCACGCAGATCCTGCCGGTGGATGCGAACCTCGGAACACTCCCAGCCTCCCAAGGCGGGCTGCCCTTCCCGGATTTCGGGCAAGGCGGCAGTTATGCGACGACGAACGGTAACAGCCACTATCACTCCCTTCAGACCAAGGCGGAGAAACAATTCTCGAATGGGCTAAGTTTCCTCGCGACCTACACCTGGTCGCAGGCCCGTACCGACGCTGGCGACCTGCTCAACGGGGGCAGCACGCAAGGCTTCAGGGCTCCGGATGTTCCAGGCGCCGGAATTGCGTTCGACTACGGCTTAGCTTCGTTTGACATCCGCAACGTCGTTCACCTGAGCGGCAGTTACGAGCTTCCCTTCGGGAAGGGCAAGCCCTATATGGCAGGCGGGGGCGGCCTTGCGAATGCCGTATTCGGAGGCTGGACGGTGAGCTGGGGTGCCGTGCTGCAGGGCGGACAACCCATCACCTTCAGCTGTCCTTCCAACACCGGCAACGGAACCGGTTGCTACGACATCGTGGTCCCGGGCCAGGACTTCAAAAGAGGGATGCACATCGACTCGAACGGACAACCGAGCTTCCTCGGCAATCCTGCGGCGTTCACCCAACCCTGCGTCTGGCGGTCAACTGGGCCGGACACAGCTTCAGTACCTGGCTGCATTCCGATCAACGGCGGCCTCGGTCTGTTGGGTGGCTCTCCCACGCAAGTTGCGGGACCGCCCTTCAAGCGGTTGGACTTCTCCACCTTCAAGGACTTCAAGCTTGGAGAACGCTTCTCGATGCAATTCCGCGCTGAGTTCTTCAACATCCTAAACCACCCGAATTTCAACGCTCCTGGATTCGGCGGCAACGGCGTTGTTTCGGTTTCGGGTGCAGGCAATTTCACCAGCTCGAACTTTGGCGAAGTGGGATCGACTCGCGATGCTCCCTATGATCCGAGGCAGATCCAGCTGGCTTTGAAGTTGCGGTTCTAACGGCGGTCTACGAAAGAAAAAGAAGCAACCACGGGCGGAAGGCGTTGAAAGACGTCTTCCGCCCGTTACACCATAGGTCAGACTATCCCGCCCGTTCGGGTGCGGTGTAGCATGGGAAGACCGTGATCATCAGGCAGCGGTCGCTTTGGTGCATTCCTTTCGTATCCCTGATCTGGCTGGCACTGGTCTCGCCATTACTGGCAGCCGATGTTCAGAAACCGCGGCTGGAGCGAGAGTTTCAAGCCGCTGTGGCGCAATATGAGTCTGGCCAATTCCCCGAGGCCGCCCAACGGCTGGAGGCTCTGGTGCGCGAACTTCCACAAAGCTTCGACGTCCACGAGCTGCTGGGCCTGGTCTATTCCGCGCAATCGCTGGACGCCAAAGCCAGCCCACACCTGCAGACCGCGGTGCGCTTGAAACCGGATTCTGCGTCCGCCAGAACCAACCTGGCTGCCAACCTGATGCGCATGGGAAAGGTTGATCTTGCCGGATTGCAGTTCAAGAAGGCGGCTGGGCTCGATCCGGCCAACTTCGATACCAATCACAACCTGGGTGAGTTCTACGTGCGCTCCGGAAAAGTTCCTGCCGCGATTCCTTTTCTCGCGCAGGCCCAGAAGATCGATCCGGCTTCTTACGACAATGGCTACGACTTGTCCCTCGCATATGTCTTGACCGGACGGCTCGCGGATGCCCGACTGTTGGTGCAAGATCTGTTGAAAAAAAAGAACACCGCGGAGCTGCACAATTTGCTGGGAGAGATCGAAGAGAAAGACGGGAAATTCGTGGAGGCGGCCAACGAATATGAAACGGCTGCCCACATGGATCCAAGCGAAAGCAATCTGTTCGACTGGGGCAGTGAACTACTGATTCACCGGACGCTTGCACCCGCCATTGAGGTGTTCCAGCATGCCGTCGAGCGCTATCCGAAATCGCCCCGGCTGGTCATCGGATTAGGAATGGCGCTGTACTCGCGCGGAAATTACGACGAGGCGGTGAAGGCGCTGCTGCAAGGGGCCGACCTCGATCCTTCCGATCCCAGTTGCTACCTTTTTCTGTCCAAGGCGTATGACAGTTCGCCGAGCCAGGCCAACGAGGTGATCGAGCGTTTCCGGCGCTTTGCCGAACTGCAACCGCGCAACGCCCGGGCGTCATACTACTATGCGATGAGTCTGTGGAAAGGGAAGCGGGCACAGGATTCTGACTTGAATCTCCAGCAGATTGAAACGCTGCTGAAGACCGCGATCACTCTCGATCCGAAGTTACCGGAGGCACATTTGCAGTTGGGGAATCTGTACTCGGACCAGAATAAGTACGCCGAGGCGGTTCCTGAATATGAAAAGGCACTGCAACTCAGTCCAGACTTGGCGGATGCTCACTACAGGCTCGGACAGGCGTATGTTCGTACCGGCGATAAAGAGCGGGCGCAGCAGCACCTCCAGATTTATCAGCAGCTGCGAGCAGAGCACCTGGCGGAAGTCGACAAGCAGCGGGCAGATATTCGCCAGTTCGTCTATTCCGCGAAAGATGGGCCAGCGGCAAAGTGATGGATTTTATTGTGGGTATGACGCTTGCGCAGGCAAAGCTTGAACCACGGAGGACACAGAGGACACAGAGAATTTGAGCTTTTACGATCTTCTCTGTGACCTCAGTGTCCTCTGTGGTTGCTTTTAAGCACGAATACTTAGACCTCCGATGCCACAACATCTTTCACCCCACGAACTCGCCAGACAGCTCTCCTGGAACCGGCGCGAATTTTTGCGGACCGCAGCCGGCCTCGCGCTGGGCAGCGCCCTCCTAGGCTCGAGTGCGCTGGCTCATGCCGCGGCCACGCGCAAGAAGAGAAAAGTCGTGGTGATTACGTTCGGCGGCGGAGCTCGCGATCAGGAGACGTTCGAACCGGAAGGTCAGGAGAATATTCCGCACCTGATGCGGGAACTCATTCCACAGTCGACATTCTTTACGCAGGTAGTCAATCGGGGAATCCTTGGACACTACGTCGCAACCGCCAGCCTCGTCACCGGCGTTTACGAGACCTTCAATAACTTTGCCGCGGTTCCGCCGGAACATCCCACGGTATTCGAATATTTCCGCAAAGAGTTGCGGCGGCCTCCTTCCGATGCCTGGGTTGTGGCTCCCAGCAATGGTTTCAACCGGATAGGCGAGAGCAATCATTCCTCCCATGGCGGGGGCTTGGGAGCGACCGTGATTCTGCCGAAGCATCTATTGACGGCGGCCATGTCGGGAGCAACCAACGATTTCGACCACCTGGTGCGCGACAACTATGAAACGCCCTTCTACGCGCCCGAGATTGGCGGCGGCGAATTTGAATTGCGCCAGCTGGAAATGATGCTGAAGCTCTCGGTGGATGACTTCAAGGCCCACGCGCGAACGTTGTCCAGCCCGGACGAGCTTTCTGTGTTTATCGCGCGCCAGTTGATGAAGCAAGTCGCGCCAAGTCTGTTGTGGATAACCATGCACGACATCGACATCGCACATGCGGGAGCGTATTCGCTCTACATCGACGGCATCCGGCGCACCGATCGGTTGTGCGCCGAAGTGTGGCAAGCCATCCAGACCGAACCGGAGTATGCCGGCAACACGACCCTCTTTATCCTGCCGGATTTTGGACGCGATGGCGACGACGACTCCGGTGGCAACGGGTTTCAGCATCATCGCACCGGCGACACCCTTTCCCGCACCACATGGATGATGGCGCTGGGCGCCGGTGTTCGCCGGGGCCTGGTGTTTGACCGCGCGATGGAGTCAACTGATCTGGTCCCCACAATCGGATCGATGCTCGATTTCTCGGCGTCACTCTCGCAGGGCAAGCCGATTCAGGAATTGTTATAGCCAACATGCTTCCCAGCGATCTCAACGCCGAACAGTTCAAGGGCTATCCGCCCGAGGCCAGAAAGCTGGTCACCGGCTACGTCGGTGCTCTGCAACGATTGCCTCTGAGTTTTGTGCCCAGCTTGCTGCGAGAGGTCATCGACTACGATTTCAGGTTTCCGCCGGAACGCAAGGCCATTGAAAGAGAACTCGCAAATCTGAACTCTCTTTCCGCGGACCAGCGGAAAGAATGGTTTCAAGACTTATCGCAGATAACCATCTCATCGAAACTCGAGAACTCTGATTGGGTGAACTCGCCCGGCCTGTTTGTTGAACAGTTGTCGGCGCACTTGTGGGCCACTCACCAACTGGACGCTTTTCGCAAAGCCGCGACAGAGTATGCCAACCGCCTGCAGGCGGCGGTTCCTCCGGAGCCTCCTGCGATACCCCGGCTTGCAATCGCTGTCATCGGGCAGGGAGCCGCGGGGCATGAAGAGCCTCTCTTTCGCAAACTGCGCGCTCATGGCGGATATTTCAGTCAGGTCAATCCGGAAAATGGTCTGGACACATTACTGAACGCGGTCGCGGCCCGGGCGAAAGCGCATCCCGCTCCCTACACGCACTGGTACATCGACGGAGGTCAGGAAGCGCCTTACGATTCTGCTCTTACCTGCGTTTCCTACCATGCCCTGGAACCCGTGCGGGGAGCCCTGTTGCGCAAGATGCATGGCGAAATTGAAAAGCCGGGGATGGGGCCGGAGACGCTGCGCACGCGAATGGCGCAGATGCGTCCCGAAGAACTCGGTCTGGGAAAAGCAGGAGACTCGGTGCTTGACCGCTTTCAGGTCAAGCTGTTGACCGAGGGCTCGGGAACCCAGATTTTCAGCACAACCTTCGCGCAGTGGGCGGCGCGTGAGACCTTGCGGCGCGCCCAGCCCCTCACACTGCTCGTGCGCTTTGCCCCACGCCAGCGCCAGAGACCGATGAACGAGTTGCTTTCGGGAACGCAACCCAACGCCGAGCTCGATCCGGCTGGCTCACTGGTGGATGCTGACATGGGCTCTTACTACACATTTCTGAACCAGCAACGGTTGACTGGAGCCGAGAAGTCTTCTTTCCTGGTATGGTTCGAAGGACACAATGAAGCAGTAGCGATTGGCCCGGGTATGCCGCGCGGAACTGCTTCGTCTGCTCCTACGGACTTGAAACAACTGCTCACCTGGATCAGCTAGTGGTTGTTATGTGGGGCGGGCGCCCTCGCCCGCCGGTTTTGCTTTTGATTTTGTTTTGAGTGTTTAAATATGAAAGGTCAAAAGCGGCGGGCGAGGGCGTCCACCCTACACAATCAAGATCACTTATTTCGACAGCACTGCTACTCCGTACACTGGTAGCTTGACCGATTGCTTCGATCCGCCTTCGAGCAGATCGTTCATCGCGGACGGAAGTGAAACCGTCTGTTCAGCTTTCGACAAATTGACCAAAATATAGACCGCGCCATGGTCGCCGTAGCGCGGATAGACCTCGACTCCTTCGGGAACCTTGCCCAGTGCGGGTTTTACGCCACTGACGTCGGTCATCCACTTTGCAGCAGCAGTCATGGCAGAGCCGTCAAGCCAGGTGCCGATGTAGGTGATGCGGCCTTTGCCGACTTTCCGGGTGATGGCTGCGGGCTTGCCGTCGAGCCATCCGTTGCTCTTGCCGTATGTCTCCAGGACTTCCGTGTCTTTATCCTTGGCGCCTAGCAACTCAGCCCACCATTTGCTTTGTCCCGAGCCGAACTTTCCTTCGATCGCTACCGGATCGACCAGCGCATAGTATTGCTCGACTCGTCCGCCCAGCAGATCGGCAAGCGGTCCGGGCTGGCGCTGGGGCAGCAGGCCATTGTCTTCGTCTTTCATGGCAGAACGCTGGCCGAGAACAAGATGTCCGCCCTGCTGGACGTATTCAATGAGATTTTTCGCCGCAGCTTCGGAGAGCACATTGAGTCCGGGGGCTACCACCAGTTTGTATTGGCTGAGTGAAGCAACCGACTCGACAACGTCAATCGACTGGCTGATGGCGCGCAGGGGACCGTAGTAGGCGACCAGTTCCGCGTTCGGGTCATAATTCTTGTTGTGACGCTGCCAGTCGATGGCCCAGCGGCTGTCATAGGAGTGCAGCATCGCGACTTCAGATTTCACCGACGTTCCCGCCAGCGCGGGACTGGCCTTCGCGAACTCCCGGCCGATCTGTTGAGCTTCGGCATAGAGAGGCACGGGCGTGCCGTCCGAGCCGAGCAGGGTCCCGTGGTATTCCTCCTGGCCGTTCAATGCGCTGCGCCACTGCCAGTAGCTGACTACATCCGCGCCGTGGCCGACGGCATGCCATGCCATCGCCCGGACTTCTCCTTTGTCGAGAGAGTTGTTGACCGGCGCCCAGTTGACCGAGCCCGGCTGCGTTTCCATGACCCAGAAATTCTTTCCCTTGAATCCGCGGGTCAGGTCGTGGGCAAAACCGTTTTTGGCGGGATCAAGATGTCCCGTGCCGACATAGTCGTCCCAGGCCGCGAGATCGAGATCTTTCTCGACAACGTAATGATCGAAGCCGTCATACCATCCCATTGTGTTCGTGGTGATGAACTGTTTGGGATCGGAATTGGCGCGGATTACATCCAACTGGTTCTTCTGATAGCTGCGCCAGGTGTCGCTGACAAATCGCTTCCAGGCCAGTAACAGGCCGGGATTGCCGTATTGCGTCTGAATGGGCACTTGGCTCCAGTCGAAGATCGTTTCGCTCCAGTAGGAAGTGGTCCAGCGTGTGTTCAGATTGTCGAGCGTGCCGTAACGGGCCTTGAGCCACTGCTGGAATTGCGCTTTGGTGTCAGGATCGAACGAGATGTCGGAATACTCGTTGTCGATCTGCCAGCCCAGCACAAAAGGATTGTGGCCGAAACGCAGGGCCAGCTGTTCGGCGATCTTGCGCGCCAGTTCGCGATACTTGTGATTGGCGAAGTTGAACTGCTGCCGATTGCCATGTTCCAGGCGGTGGCCTTCTTCATCGACACGCAGGGTCTCAGGATATTTCTGTGTGAGCCAGGCCGGAGGAGCCGCGGTCGGTGTGCCTACGACTGTGTAAATGCCATGTTTCGAGGCTGCGCTGACCGCACGATCCAGCCAGTCGAGATCGTAATGGCCTTCGCTTGGCTCCATTCGGCTCCAGGCGAATTCGCCGACGCGCACCATGTGGATTCCAGCTTGCTGCATCAGCGTGAGGTCGGCGTCCCACCGCGATTCCGGCCATTGTTCCGGGTACCAGGCGGTGCCCAGCATGATGGGCGGAGGTGGCGGCGTCTCCGCGTTCAGGCTGGTTGACGACAGAAGAGTGAGAGCAAGAACTAAAGAAGCTACGGCTTTTATTATTCCCCGAAATGACCGAATTCTGCGCATGAATGTCTCCAGATTCCTACCGATAAAAGATCGAGCGTTAGCGACTTTCCCGAGGTCTGACGCCCAAGGTCCGAAGTCCGCCGCCTAGATTTTGCTTTTTGGTCTGCCAAGAACGAGCATGATCGCCCCAAACACGAGCATCACGACTCCCCATTTGAGGTTAATGTTGATTCCCAGCGAGCGCTCGTAAATAGCTTTGTCGCTGAGCGCGCCGAAGGCGATCAGCAATACTCCGAAGATGGAGAACAGAAAACCTATTGGCAGTCGAATGTCGAGTCCCATCGTTTCTCCTATCGGAAGACAATATTCAGCAGCGCTGTCGCTGCAAGCACTACAACCGCCAGCACCACAGGCCGTTGATACCAGCTTAGCCCTTGCTGGGTCGGGCGTTCAGTCAGCGAATAAACCAGGCCGGTGAGTTCCTTTTCATCATGCGCCCGAGTGAGCAGGCTGATGACGATTGTGATCACGAAGCATGTCGTCCAGGCATAGATTGCTGTCCAGAAATTCTGCGCCATCTCGCTGGGATAAACATGCATGGTGGCGATCCATCCGCCTTTCACGCCCGGGACACCGCCTTGCGGCAGGGTCAGCGCGTGATGGAGCGCGGCAGCCATCGTCCCGCCCAGCAGTCCAGTGAAAGCGCCGTGTCCGGTAGTGCGTTTCCAGAACATGCCCAGCAGGAAAGTTGCGAACAGCGGGGCATTCACGAAAGCGAAGACCAGTTGCAGCATGTCCATGATGTTGTTGAAGCGCGTCGCCATGTAGGCGGTCGCAATGGACAGCGCGATACCAAAGATGGTGGCCATGCGGCCCATCCAGAGGTAGTGCTCGTCGCTGGCTTTTTTGTTGATGTACGACTGGTAGATGTCGTAGGTCCACACTGTATTGAACGCGGTCACGTTGCCCGCCATGCCGGACATGAAACTGGCCAGCAGCGCGGTAAGGCCGAGACCAAGAATTCCGGTGGGGAAGTAGTGCAGAAGCATGTTAGGAGTGGCTAGGTCGTAGTCGAGTTCAACGGCTCCGTCTTTGTCGACGATGGGCTGTCCCGAAGCGTTCATCTTGGCCGGAATCAATCCTCGTCCTTCCGCCTGACCCGGAATGGCCGCGCCGTGAATGCCGGCCGCTGTTGCCAATTTCTGGGTAGGCAGAGCGATGGCAATCAATCCCGGCAGGATCACGAGGAAAGGGAAGAGCATCTTGGGGAAGGCCGCGATGAGAGGGGTGCAGCGGGCCGAGTTCATGGAGTTGGCCGCCATGGCTCGCTGGATGACGAGGAAATCCGTACACCAGTAGCCAAACGACAGCACAAAGCCCAGCCCAAAAGTGAGGCCGAACCATTCCACTCCCAGCCTGTTCGTGTGAGCATTGCTCATGCCCTGCCATGAATGAATGTATGAAGGATCTAGATTGGCCTTCAGACCTTGCCATCCGCCGATGTTCTTCAAGCCCAGCCAGACCAGGGGCAGAAATCCGGCAACGATCAGGAAGAACTGCACAACCTCGTTGTAGATCGCGCTGGTAAGGCCGCCGAGCAGGATGTATCCCAAAACCACCAGAGCTGACAGCACCAGCGAGAAGTGAAATATCCAGGCCTGAGGCAGTCCCAGCCAGGCAAAGGGCGAGTCGAAAATGTGCAGGATCTGGATCAGCTTCGCCATGGCGTACATCGAAATGCCGGAAGAAAACAGGGTCATGATGGCGAAAGAAACGGCATTGAGCCCGCGTGTCTTTTCATCAAAACGCAACCGGAGATATTCGGGGACCGAGCGTGCCCGCGAACCGTAATAAAACGGCATCATGAAGACGCCGACGAAGACCATGGCAGGAATGGCGCCGATCCAATAAAAGTGGCTTGTAGAGATGCCATACTTCGCCCCGGATGCGCCCATTCCGATCACTTCCTGCGCTCCCAGGTTGGCGGAAAGAAAGGCCAGACCGGCAACCCAGGCTGGGATGGACCGTCCCGCGAGAAAGAAGTCCGAGCTGGTCTTTACGTAGCGCTTCAGTACGGCCCCGATTCCCAGCACGAAGACGAAGTACACGACCATGATCGTCCAGTCGATAGTCTTCAACATGAATAAGTTCTCCGTCGTATTCGTAATCTGGAGCGGAAAAACCGCGCCTTGGCGGCAAACGGTGTAAACGATTGCAGTCTTGCTAACCTTTTGTCAATCAGTTTTGCTCCATCCCACCGTGTCATCCTGAGCGCAGCTTGTCCGTTCGCGCAGCGAACGGGCGAGCGAAGTCGAAGGACCCCTATCTTCAGCAATGGCCTTTACGCTTTGAAGTCAACTTTCACCTACGCCCGCTGCGCTGATAGGGATCCTTCGACTGCGTAGCTGCTTCGCGACAACCACGTCGCTCAGGGTGACACTTACGGCTAAGTGCAGAGCGCTTTCAAATGCGCCGCTGCGCTTTCTGGAGTGATATCGCGCTGCGGCATTCCCAGCATTTCAAATCCCACCATGAACTTGCGAATCGTCGCAGAGCGAAGAAGTGGAGGATAAAAGTGCGCATGAAAGTGCCATTCATGATGGGGCTTGCCATCGGTAGGGGACTGATGAAAGCCCATGGAATAGGGGAAAGGAACGTCAAAAACCTTGTCGTAAGTGGCGGTCAGCTGTTTTAGGATCTGCGCCAGGAGGGCCACGTCTACATCTTCAAACTCGGGTAAGGCGCCGAGGTGGCGACGGCTGCAGATGAGGGTTTCAAACGGCCAGACTGCCCAAAAAGGAACCATGGCTACAAAACCGTCGTTCTGGCAAACGATGCGGGTTTGCTGCTGTTCTTCTAAATGGACGTAATCACACAGTAAACAATTGTTATGTTGTTCGAAATAGGCTTCCTGGCAGGCCAGCTCCTTTCTTGGGATTTCAGGAATAGAGCTGGTGGACCATACCTGGCAGTGGGGATGAGGGTTGCTTGCGCCCATCATGGATCCGCGGTTTTCGAAGATCTGGACGTGATTGATTTGCGGCATTCCCCCCAGTTCGTGGAATTGAGCAGTCCAGGTTTGGATCACGCCCACGATGTCTTTTGGCGACATGGTGGCGAGAGTCAGGTCATGACGCGGGGAAAAGCAAATTACCCGGCAAAGGCCAGGTTCGCCTTCCGCAACCAGTAATCCGCGGTTCTGAATGTCGATGCGATCGTCACGCGCCCCGGGTTTGAGGGCAGCAAAATCATTGTCAAAAACGAAGGTTCCGGTATAGCGGGGGTTTACGACTCCGCCAACCCGGGAATTGCCAGGACAAAGGTAGCAGGTGGGGTCATATTCCGGTTCGCGGTGGGTAGCCACCTTCTCTAGTTGCCCTTGCCACGGCCGGCCGGCGCGATGAGGAGACACAAGTACCCACTCCCCGGTGAGCGGGTTCAATCTTCGATGTGGATCTTCGGTAAGCTTCAAGCACGTGCCTCCGACCCTTGGGTTACAATGTACGCCAAAGTCTTGAGAGTCATAAACAAAGGCTCAAAGAGTATCGCTGTAAAAAAGGACTGAAAGCCGTGGGATTAGGGTGTAGCCTGTAATCGCTTACATACGCAGTATTTCACACTTGGAACTTGAATTTCACGTCCCGTCTTGAGCTCAATTCGGGCGACGTGTTCGACCCTATGAAGCCGGCAGAATTGGCTCAAAAGTTTGAAGGTTTATTTGGGGCACGGCCTCGTATCTTCTGCGCCCCGGGCCGCGTCAACCTATTGGGCGAGCACACCGACTACAACGATGGCTTCGTGATGCCCTGCGCCATCGGTTTCACCACACGCGTTGCCATCTTTCCCCGTCCCGACCGCAAACTGGTCATTCGATCAGAGGAATTTGCCGAACAGCTCGAATTCGATCTTGATCACTTGCCCCGGCAAGGTACGGGCGTCTGGTCAGACTATGTTCTCGGGATTGCGGTCATGCTTCAGAAAGTTGGGCATCCGGTTTCGGGCGCAAGCTTGCTGGTTCGTGGTGAAGTGCCCATTGGTGCGGGCCTCAGTTCTTCCGCCGCGATCGAAGTGGCCAGTGCTCTTGCCCTCATGAGTCTGAACGGGACCCGGTTGGCGCTCCCCGACGTGGCCAAACTCTGCCGCAGAGCGGAAAACGAATTTATCGGCGCGCGCGTTGGCATCATGGACCAGTTCGTCTCCTGTCTGGGACGTGCCGGACACGCATTGCTTCTGGATTGCCGCTCGCTCGAGTTCAAACTGATCCCCATCCCCGAGGACATTCGCCTGGTGATTTGCAACACTATGGTGAAGCATGAACATTCCAGCGGCGCCTATAACCGCCGTCGTGAAGAATGCGATGAAGGAGTAAAGATCCTGCGCCAGTGGTATCCCAAGGCGACTGCACTGAGAGATATTTCCCTCGAGCAACTTCACCAGCATAAGGCTGCAATTCCAGATACCGTCTATAAACGCTGCCTGCACGTTGTTTCAGAAAATCAACGGGTTCTGGAAGGCGGCAAGTATTTGACAGATGGCGATGTCAAACACTTCGGCGGTTTGATGCGCGACTCGCACCTCAGCCTGCGCGATCTGTTCGAAGTGAGTTGCCGCGAACTCGACATCATCTTTCCAGCACAGTGGGATCCGAAGCTTGGAATTCACGTGACTTGAAGTCGCGGC
>JADMIO010897344.1_pt1 | contig 55796 bp, 44 predicted proteins | sample 8958161 | NCBI WGS metagenome assembly JADMIO01 (sample SAMN16585339, study PRJNA669376) | soil metagenome | isolation source: Crop rotation soil | place: USA: Cullars Rotation, Alabama | collected 2011
GTGGAGAAGCGGTTCGAAGGGAGCCGCGACGGAGGGGCCCCACGTGCCGCCGACATTTCCCCGGAGATGCGTTTGTCCGGGCTCCGAGCCGCATCGCCGGAGCGGGGTGTCCGGTCCGCCGTATGCCCCGCCGAAGAACCTGGCGGGTCCAAAAGGACCCGCCCTACGTACTCTGGACTTTCGGACCCGCCCTGCGTGCTCGTACGAACTCTGGACATCTTCGGGCGCGCGGTGTCAGACTCCGGCCGCTGTAGAGAAGGAGATCGCCGATGACATGGAACCGTGCGGCTCTGCTCATCGCATTGGCGTGCGCCGTCGCCGGCGGACGGCTGGCGGCCCAGGATCTGCCGCAGAAAAATCCGTTCGAGGGCAACCAGGAGGCAATTCGCGCCGGCCTGGGCGGGTTCCGTCAGCGGTGCGCCGACTGTCATGGCACCGACGCGCGCGGCGTGCGCGGGCCGGACATCACGCAGATCTGGGCATCAGGCCGCACCGACCCCGGATTGTTCATGACCATCCGCAACGGTGTCGCGAATACAGAGATGCCGTCGTTCCCCGCGCCCCGCACGTCCGATCGCGAAATCTGGCAGATGCTGGCCTACCTGCGCACGCTCGCCGCGCCAGCGCCCACCGATCCGCCGCGCGGCAACGCTGAACATGGCGCCCAGGTGTTTCGCGCGAACTGCGCCAGCTGCCACCGCGTCAACGGCAGCGGCGGAAGGCTCGGTCCGGATCTCTCTCGCATCGGCAACGCACGCGCGCGAGACGCGCTTGTGTTCCGCATCCGCCGCGGCTCGGAGGATTTTCGCGCCGGCTTCGCGCCGGTGACGATCACACCCGAGAACGGTGCGCCGGTTCAGGGTGTGAAGAAGAACGAAGACCTCTTCTCGGTGCAGGTCATGGAAACGGGCGAGCGCATCCAGGGCTACGAAAAGGACAAGGTGAAGTCCGTCGTGGATGGCAAGCGATCGCTGATGCCGGTGTTCGGCCCGGATCGACTGAACGACAGCGATCTCGACGATGTCGTCCGGTATCTGCAGACATTGCGCGGGTTCGATCCCGCCGTAAAGCAATAGCGTCAAGCAATAGCGGCAACAGTAAAGGAGGACTTGTGCGCGCCATCCTTCGTCCGTCTCTGTTCGTGCTCGTGCTGTGTGCCGCGGCCGTCACCACCATCGCCCAGCAGGCGCCCGCGACGCTGGTCACGGTGCAGGAGATTCACAACGGCTTGCCGGCCGACGGCTCGAGCTGGCTGACCTTCGGCGGCAACTACGCCAATCATCGGCACAGCCCGCTGACGCAAATCACGCCCGACAACGTGGCCCGCCTCGTCCCGAAGTGGACGTTCCAGACCAACACGCTCGGCAACTTCGAAACCACGTCGCTCGTGCGCGACAACGTGCTCTACGTCACCGGTCCACTGAACATGGCCTGGGCGATCGACGCGCGCACCGGACGCGAAATCTGGCGCTATCGCCGCGAGCTGCCCGCGAACCTCACGGCCTGCTGCGGGCTCGTCAACCGCGGCTTCGCCGCGCTCGGCGACAAGCTGTTCATGGTGACGCTTGACGCACACCTGCTCGCGCTCGACATGAAAACCGGCGCCATTACCTGGGACGCGACGATGCAGGACTACAAGGTCGGATATGCGTCGACGATCGCGCCCCTGGTGGTGAAAGACAAGGTGATCGTCGGCGTGGCCGGCGGCGAGTACGGCATCCGCGGGTTCATCGACGCCTACGACGCCGCGAGCGGCAAGCGCGCGTGGCGCTTCTACACGATCCCTGGTCCCGGTGAGCCTGGCAACGACACATGGGCCGGCGATTCATGGAAGACGGGCGGCGCCAGTGTGTGGGTGACCGGCGCCTACGATCCGGAGCAGAACCTGCTGCTCTACGGCATCGGCAATCCGGGGCCCGACTATCACAGCGAAAGCCGCAAGGGCGACAACCTGTATAGCAACTCGCTCGTGGCGCTCGACGCGGACACGGGCAAGCTGCGGTGGCACTACCAGTTCACGCCGCATGACGTGCACGACTGGGACGCCACGGAAGTGCCGATCCTCGCCGACCTGCAGATCGGCGGGCAGCCGCGCAAGGTCGTGATGTTCGCCAATCGCAACGGCTTCTTCTACACGATCGATCGCGTGACGGGAAAGCCGATCGTCGGTAAGCCGTTTGTCACGACGACGTGGGCGAAGGAGATCGGCGGCGACGGCCGCCCCGTTGTCTTGCCCGGTCACGTGCCGAGCGAGACGGGCGAGATCACCTGTCCCGATCTAACCGGCGGCACAAATTTCTGGCCGCCCAGCTTTGACCCGTCCACGCGCACGTTCTTCGTGAACGCACGCGAAGTGTGCATGACCTTCTACTCCTGGAAGCCGGAGTACACGCCAGGTGAGCGCTTTACGGGCGGGGCAGGGCAGCGCGTGCAGTCGTCTGACAGTCCGGCCTACGGCGCCTTGCGCGCGATCGATCCGGTGACCGGCGAACGAAAGTGGGAGTTCAAGTTCCTGTCGCCTTCGACCGCGGGACTCCTGTCCACCGCATCGGGCCTTGTCTTCAGCGGAGATGCCGACGGCAATCTGCTTGCGCTCGACTCGCGCAGCGGAAAGCTGCTGTGGCGCTATCAGATGGGTGCGCCGCTGCACGGCACGTCGCCGACGACCTACATGATCGACGGCAAGCAACACCTGCTCGTGCCGGCCGGCACCACGCTCACCGCGTGGGCGTTGCCGTAGGGCTGCTCCAGCCGGCTCGCAGCTTCGCGCGGTCGACTTCGTGGCCTCGCAGGAACACCTTCGAGATTCGTCTCGTGTTGGTGATGTCGTCGAGCGGGTTGGCGTCGAGCACCACGAAGTCGGCGCTCTTGTCGGCTGACACGGTACCGAGATCGGTCAGGCCGAGTATCTCGGCCGAATTGCGCGTCGCCGCCTGAATCACCTGCGCCGGCGTCATGCCCGCCGTGACCAGATTCTCCAGCTCCGCATGCATCGTCCAGCCGACGAACTGATCGCCTGTCTGGCCGCCGCCATCGGTGCCGACGCCGATTTTCACGCCTGCGGCTGACAGCGTCTTGACGGTGCGGGCGAGGCGATCCCAGGCGTCGCGTCCCTGTTTCACCGCATCAGGCGTCTGGCTGGCGAGGCGATCCTGGAGTCGCTTGATCTGCTCGGGCCTCACCGTCTCTGTGATGAGTGGGTTGGGCGGATTGAGCCAGGGCGCCGACACGATCCGCCGCGGCCCGCCTAGCGCGGTGAGGACGACCGTGTTCGGGTGCTGCTTGAACAGCGCCACGAGCTCATCGTCCACGTCGCTGATCATGTGCGCGAAGATGTCGATGTTCGCGCGGAGCAGATCCTTCGCCACGGGCAGCTCGGTTGCGTGGACGGCAACGCGCATCCGCCGCTTGTGCGCCTCGTCGAGAATGGCGCCATAGAGCTCCGGCGTCAGCGTCTTCATCGTCCCGCCGCGCGTGTCCACCCACATCTTGATGATCGGCACCTTACGCAGCGACAGTTCCTCGACGTCGGCGCGCGCACCTTCGACGGTGGTGACGACGTAGGTGGCGTGGTGCATGTTGGCGGCGCTGATTTCAGCGAGCGGCGCGAGCCCACGACCGGCGGTGAGGAAGCGCGCGGCATCCGGATCCTTGCCGGCCATCAACTCGTCGTGCAGTTGATACGGCATCTCGCCGAAGTCGGTGCCCATCGCCAGGCTGGCCGCCACGCCGAAGTACGCGAAGCGGTGCATGTGGTCGATGATGTTTTCACGCGTGTAGTTCTGCGGCCCGCTCGTCAGGTGCTTCATATAGCCGATGTGCGAGTGCGCATCGACGAGGGCAGGGATGACCGTCTTGCCGGTGAGATCGACGCGCGCGGCGCCTGCGGGCGCCCGCAGCTCGCCTTTGCGGCCGACGCGGACGAAGCGTCCCCCCTGGACGAGGAACGCGGAGCTCTCGAGCGGCGCGCCGCCCTCGCCCGTAATCAGGCGAGCGCCCTCGTACAGCACAGCACCGGCGGCGGCCGGTGCCTGAGCGGTCAATGGATGCGAGGCAGTGCCGAGCGCGACCGCGATCAGGGAAAAACAAAGGAATCTCTTCATAGGCGTGACCGCCGCGAGCCTACCGGTTTCAGTGTGGGGAGGCAAGGATTGGTGTATAAGGAGGGCCCGATGACTGATCAGCCGAAGAAAAAACATGCGGTCGGCCGGCGCGACTTCCTGAAAAAGGCCGTCGCCGGCGGCGTCGCTGCGACCACAACCGCGGTTTCGCCGTCACCGGCGGAGGCGCAGCAACCCGCGCCTGCGCCGACAGCAGCGCCAGCTGCGGCGGCGCCGACTGCTGCCTACGAGTTCCTCAATCTCGAGGAGCAGGCGTTTGTCGAAGCGCTGGTGGATCACATGATTCCGGCGGACGACCTGACGCCGAAAGGCACGGACATCGGCATCCACATCTACATCGACCGTGCGCTGTCCGGCGCCTGGGGCAAAGGCGATCGTCTCTACATGCAGGGCCCGTGGAGCGTCGGTCAACCCAGCCAGGGCTACCAACTGCCGCTCACGCCGGCGCAGTTGTACCGCGCGGGCATCGCGGCGACCAATGCGCACTGCCTCACGACTTACAGGAAGACGTTCGACAAACTCGACCCCGCGCAGCGCGAAGAGGTGCTGATCGGCCTGTCGAGCGGAAAGCTGAGTCTCGGTGCGTTGCCATCGCGCACATTCTTCACGACGGTCTATCAGACGGTGATGGAAGGGATGTTCGCGGATCCGATCTACGGCGGCAATCGCAACAAGGCCGGATGGAAATTGATTGGCTTCCCCGGCGCGCTCGCGGTCAACCGGGAGAACGTCGAGAAATTCCGCGACAAGCCGTTCCCGTCCAATCCCATCGGCATTGCCGACATGAGCTGAGGGTCACCTGTGGCCACCCGACTCAAAGAAGTAGACGTCGTCATTGTCGGCCTGGGCTGGACCGGCGGCATCCTCGCGAAGGAGCTGTCTGAAGCTGGGCTGAAGGTCGTCGCCATCGAACGTGGCGACATGCGCACCACCGCCAAGGATTACTCCGTTCCCAATGTTCGCGACGAGCTGCGCTACGTCGTCCGTCACGACCTGATGATGAACACGGCGCGCGACACGATCACGGTGAGGAACTCTCCGTCGCAGCTGGCGCTGCCTATGCGCCGGCTGGGCTCGTTTCTTCCCGGCGACGTCGTCGGCGGTTCCGGCGTGCACTGGAGCGGACACACCTGGCGCTGGACCGACATGGAGCTGCGCGTGCGCTCGATGTACGAGGAGCGTTACGGGAAGAAGTTCATCCCCGCAGACATGACGATCCAGGACTGGGGGATCACCTACGAGGAACTGGAGCCGTACTACGATCGGTTCGAGCGGACGGCGGCGATCTCCGGCAAGGCCGGCAACATCCGTGGAGAGATCCAGCCGGGCGGCAACCCGTTCGAGGCGCCTCGCGCGCGCGACTATCCGCTGCCGCCGTTGACGCCGATTCTGGCGAGCGAGATGTTCACCGCGGCGGCGAGGGATGCCGGCTACCACCCGTTTCCGCGGCCGTCGGCGAATGCCTCGCGTGCCTACACCAACCCTGACGGATCGAAGTTCGGTGCCTGTCAGTACTGCGGGTATTGCCAGCGGTTTGGCTGCGAGGCCAACGCCAAGGGGAGCCCGCACATGACCGTCATCCCCATCGCGATGGCGAATCCAAACTTCGAGCTGCGCACGCACGCGTGGGTGACGAGGGTCAACAAAGACTCGAGCGGCAAGAAGGTCACCGGCGTGACCTATACCAACGTTCTCAACGGCGAAGAATTCGAGCAGCCTGCCGGCGTCGTGCTGTTGTGCGCGTATGTCACGAACAATGTGCACCTGATGCTGACGTCGGGCATCGGCAAGCCCTACGACCCGGTCTCGCAGACAGGCGTCATCGGCCGGAATTACTGCTACCAGACGGGCGCCACCGCGACGCTCTTCTTTGAGGGGCGTCACTTCAATCCGTTCATGAATGCCGGCGGCTCCAATGCCAGCATGGACGACTTCAACACCAACTGGGCGTTCGATCGCGCCCCGCACGGCTTTGTCGGCGGCTACGTCGTCGGCGCCGGCTTCAATACCGTGCTGCCGATCGGCTATCGGCCGGTGCCCGCCGGAACGCCGCAGTGGGGCAAGGCGTGGAAAGCGGCGACCGCGAAGTGGTACCAGACGGCGATGCAGATCAGCGCCAGCGGCAGCGTCATGGCCAACCGCTACAACTATCTCGATCTCGACCCGACGTACAAGAACGCGTTCGGCTTACCCATGATGCGGATGACGTTCGACTACAAAGAGAACGAGCACGTGATGGGGAAGCACTCGGCCGACTTCATCAACAAGACGGCGCGCGCGATGAACCCCACGCACCTGACCGAGGCGACGGCGCGCACCGATCCGTGGACGGTGGTGCCGTATCAGAGCACGCACAACACGGGCGGCGCCGTGATGGGCACGCGGCCGCGTGACAGCGCGCTGAACAAATATCTGCAAAGCTGGGACTGCCATAACCTGTTCGTCGTCGGCGCGAACGCGTTTCCGCACAACTCCGCGTACAACCCGACCGGCCCGGTCGGTGCCCTGGCCTATTGGACCGCCGACGCGATCAAGCGTTACGTGAAGAAACCCGGATCCCTGGTCTAAGCATGGGCAGATACGCGTTGTCAGTGGTGTTCGGCGTCATGACCGCTCTCGCCCTTGTGGGAGCGGTCGTCGCGGCGCAATCAGCCGGCGATCCTGCGCGCGGGGAGAAGCGGTTCGAAGACTGCGCCTCGTGTCATTCGGTCGCAGCGGGTGAGAACGGCGTGGGGCCGAGCCTGCACGGCATCATCAACCGCAAGGCCGCGTCCATCGAAGACTTCCGCTATTCCCCGGCGATGCGCAACAGCGGCCTCACGTGGACGCCAGAGACCCTCGACACCTTCATCGCCGACCCGCAGAAGCTGGTGCCGGCCAACCGGATGGCGTACGCGGGTCTCACCGACGCCGCCGAACGCGCCGATCTGCTCGCCTACCTGCAGCAGGCCACCAGGTAGCGTCGGCTCAGACCGTCACACGCCGGCCACCGGGCGGCACGAGAAGCACAGATCCTTGTGCCTGACCGCGCGGATAGTGGTCTTGCGCTGCTGCTTAGCGATGTCGAAGGCCTTGTAGATTGATTGTCCCTGCGAGAGCAGCCGGTAGAAACGTTCTTCCCACTCGACCGCTTCCTGTCCCGTGAGGTCCTGGTCGCTGGCGGCCATGTTCGAAACGGTCGCGACCTCAACGGCAAGGAGGAGCGCCTTGCAGGTCGCGAGCACCACCAGGCTGGTCTGCGACTCCACCAGCAGCGAGGCAAAGCCCTGCGGCGGCATCATGTCGCATCCGGGTACTGGTTGCCGCGTATCAGGATCGATGGGGCCGAAGATCAGGTCGCCTTCCTCGGGATCGACTGCGGTCACCAGGTGCACGATGTCGAAGCGTTCGGTGGTCAGCAGATCCATCAACCTGGCGCTCGTGAGCGCGCGCTCGACGGTGACCCGTCCTGGAAAGTAGCGCTCGACCACCGCGACGTCGAGGTCGAAGCCGTAGTCGGGCTGGGCGTATTGCTCGCTCGCCGCGCAGAGGATTTTGGGATTCTCGATGGCCTCGACCGTCTTCACCTTCTTCGCGTACTTCGCCTCGAGGTCTTTCGCCTCGTTCGCGAGGCTGGCGAAGTTGGCCGCAGGCGTTTTCAGGCCGAGCGTGCTCGCCACGGCGTCGTACAACTTGGCGAGCCCCGCCGAATCACTGAGCGAGATACTCTCCAGCATGCTGAGCGGCACCGGCAGGTTCTCCGGCCGAAGGCCAGAGTGGCAGACCGGCACCACCGGAATGCCGCGCAGCCAGACCGCACCCGCCTCGAAGTTCACCCAGGGCCGTCCGACCGATTCGCGGCTGCAGAGCACGATCTGCATGTCAGCCTTCTTCAGCGCTTTGTCCACTTCGTCGAGCCACTTGCGTCCGGCTTCAATCGTCGACCGATCCGAGGAGACGAAGATATCGAGCGCGCTCAGAAAATCGCGATCGAGGCTCGCCTTGAGCCACTGCGCCAGCTCGCTCTCGTCGGAGATGTGACTGATGAACATGCTCTTTTTCCGTACGGCGACTTTTGGCACTGGTGCCCCCTCGGCTCCCAGTGTCTCACGTACAATCTCGTCAGACGTGACCTTCGATTCCGGCGGACGCCCTCGCACTTCCATCGTCATCCCCTGCTACAACGAGGTCGAGCGCCTCAGGCCCGAGGCATTCCTCGACTTTGCCGGGGCGCATCCGGAGATTTCGTTTCTGTTCGTCAACGACGGGAGTACCGACGCGACGGCGCGCGTTCTGCGTGAGCTGGCGGCGAAGATGCCCGGGCGCCTCGAGGTGCTGGAGTTGCCGAAGAACGCCGGCAAGGGCGAAGCCGTTCGCCAGGGCCTGTTGCGGGCGTTCGCGAATGACCTGCAGTACGTCGGCTACTGGGACGCCGATCTCGCCACGCCGCTCGCTGCCATCCTCTCGTTTGTGGCCCTGCTCGACGAGCGGCCTGGCCTTGTGATGGTCATGGGCGCTCGCGTGCAGCTGCTGGGACGACGGATCGTGCGCAGGTGGACGCGCCACTACCTGGGACGCGTCTTTGCGACCGCCGCCTCCATGACGTTGCGGCTGCCGTGTTATGACACGCAGTGCGGTGCGAAGCTATTCCGGACGACCGACGTCGTGAGAGGCGTCTTCAACAAGCCGTTTATTAGCCGCTGGATTTTTGACGTGGAGATCATCGCGAGGCTGGTGGTCGACGGCGCAGTGGACGGCCGCGCCGGCATCTACGAGTTCCCGCTGGTTCAATGGGAGGATGCCCCCGGCAGCAAAATCGGACTGTCGGCATGGTGGGTCGCACTCAAGGATCTCTGGTGGATCAGATCGGAGTACTACTTCAGGGATTGATGCGGAACTGCCGCGGGGTTGCGTACGGCTGGGCGTGTCTGCTCGGGCTCGAGGTGTTCCAGTTCTCGCGAGTCGCCGCCGACCTCGCGCTGTGGAAGGAATCCACCTTCATCCTGCTGGCGCTCTATTTTTTCCTCAGTTTATTCGCGAGAATGTGAAGGCCCGGCCCGAGCTGCTGGCGCTCGTGCTGCCGTTGTTGCTCGTCACCGCCGCGCTGACGCTCATCACGCAACACTGCTGGGTGGTGATGAAGGGTCAGAGAGCCGGTCGTCACGTAGGGCCGGCGGCGTCCACCAGCGCCATCACCTTCATCATCGTCGCCATATTGCGCGCCGTGCCGGCGTCGCCGAGCACGCGCCCAACGGCCGTTGAGAGCGGGCTCTCCGCGATGCCGTTGGCGCACCAGAGGTAGGCGACGCGCTGCCCGAGTGCCAGGGCTTCTGGAGCCCAGCGCTCCTTGAGCAACGGTTTCAGCCGGCTATGCGCCTCGGAATCCCTGATCGCCATGACCAGCAGACGCGATGGGTTGGAGGCGACCTTCGTCAGCGGGTTTTCGCGAACGGCCGTCGCCACCTCCTCGCCAGTCAGCACCACAACCCGAGTCGTGACGCCGAGCGTTTCCGCGACGGCCTTTTCGATCGCCGCCGCCCGATCGCCTCGCTGTCCCTTTGGCGGTGTGAAGATGACGTTGCCGCTGTTGAGAAGCGTGCGGACGTTGCGATAGCCAAGCCCCTCGAGGAGCTCCCGGAGGTCAGCCATCGCCAGCCGCTTCGCTGTTCCAACGTTGATTCCGCGCAGTAGTGCGACGTAAACGTCGGCCATAGCATTCAGCCGCCGAACGGTGCGGCGATCCACAGCAGGTAGGTCACGAGTCCAACGAACAGGTAGAGCGTGGCGACGAACGGCGACAGCAACCCGCGGATCCAGAGACGCAGGTGATCCCATTCCGTCTCGGCCAGCGTCAGCGGGAATACGAGATTCGGTGGAAAGACGTGCGTGGCAAACGCTCGCCGCTGCGCCTCTGCATCATTGGCGAAGGCAGTGATCCAACCGGAGCGCTCGATATATCGCGCCTGGATGCCTCTGAACATGCCTTCGAACATCCAGAAGGCAATGACGATAACGAAGGCCAGGGGCAGCAGCCGATCGTTCTTGATCGTGAACGCCCAGCCGATCATCGCCGCCCACACTGTGATGAAGCTTGCCTTGATCTTGAAGAGCAGGTCGTCCAGGCGCGCGACCTGCGCCTGAATCTCCGCCGCGCCCTTTTCGAGCATCCTCAATTGAAAGGCGAAGCGCGCCTCCTCGTCTGGCGACACGTCTGGCATTGGTGAGAGTCTCGGGCCGCTGCGGGCAACCAATCCGGCAGGCGCCGAGCGCCGTATTATCACCGCAAAGACGTGCGATCGAGCTTTGCGACCCCATTTCGCGTTCTCTGGAGGCGACATGCCATGGAGCGTGCCTGCCGCTGGACGCGCCCTGAGCTCGAGCGCCAGCAGGCGCTCAGGCTGGCGGAGCTTCGGCGGTTCGCCTCGGATCACTCGCTTTTCTACCGACGTTTCCATGGCGGCCTGGCGAATCGTTCGTTGGAGCAGCTGCCGATCCTCACCAAGGGCGTCATGATGGAAAACTTCGACAGCCTGGTGACCGATCGTGCCATTCGCCTGGCGGATGCTGAGGCTTTTCTCCAGGGCAACCGCGGAGGCGACCTCTTCCTGGGACGCTACGTGGTGCTGTCAACGTCCGGCAGCACCGGACGCCGCGGCGTCTTTCTCTTCGACCCGGACGAATGGCTGACGGCGCTCGCGATGATCACCAGGCCGATGGCCTGGGCGGGAGTGAGTCGCGGCGCCAGAAAGCCGCCTCGCTCCGCGATGATCGCCTCCACCACGCCCTGGCACTATTCGACACGCATCAGCGCATCGCTCTCCAGCCGCCTCCTGCCGGCGCTGCGACTCGACGCCGCGGAACCGTTGACCGAGATGGTGCGCCGCTTGAACGAATGGCAGCCGGAAGTGCTGGCAGTCTATCCGTCGGTGCTGAAGCAACTGGCCGACGAGCAGATCGCCGGCCGCCTCCAGATCGCCCTGCGAAGCGTCGCGACGAGCGCCGAAGTGCTGCCTGAGGAGACGAGGCGCCGCGTGCGGGAGGCGTGGGGCCTGAGGGTCTTCGATACCTACGGTGCCACCGAATACGCGCCCATCGCGGCTGAATGCGCGTACGGCCGCAAGCACCTGTTCGAAGACAACGCCATCATCGAGATCGTGGACGAGCGCGGACGCCCTGTGCCCACCGGCGTGCGCGGCGATCGCCTGCTGCTCACGGTCTTCGACCGCCGCACGCAACCGTTGATCCGTTACGAGATCAGCGACATGGTGCGACCGATCGCCGGCGGGTGTGAGTGCGGACGCCCGTTTGCCCTGATCGAGTCAATTGATGGGCGAATAGAAGACGTGCTCTGCTTTCCCCGTCGCGGCGGCGGCGAGCCAGTCTCCGTGCACCCCAATGTCTTTCATGAAGTGCTCGAAACCGTCCCCGCGGCCGGCTGGCAGGTACAACAGGAGGGCGACGGTCTGCTCGTGAGGCTGGCAGGGCTGCAGGACGTCTCCGTCTGCGATCGATTGAGTCAGTCGCTGCGGCAGACCCTCGAGCGCCAGAACGCCCTCGCCGGCGCGATCCGAGTGCGCGCAGTGGATAGTCTCGAACGCGGCCCCACCGGAAAAGCGCCGCTGATCTATCGCGAATAAATCTGTGCAGCGGACGTGAACGCCGTTTGTGGCGTTCCGCCACGCGTCACCTCGACGCGCACGCGCGACGCGTCGAGCATCTGCGCCAGCATCGTGCCGGCGACACCGCCCTGCGCACCGCCCATCAGCAGCCTGAATGTCACGATTCCGCTCTGCGGTGTGACAGCGTCGAATGCCGGCGCCGCGGCATCGACGCCAAACTGCCCCGTCAGCGCCAGCGTCCCGCCAATCGCAATGCGCCGCTCGGTCGGCAGCACGTTGTCGAACACGAACGCGAGATGCTTTGGCCAGGCCGCTGGCTGAGCGCTCTCACTCACCGGCAATCCTTCGAGGAACCAGTTGCCGATGAGGCGTCCCGCTACGTCGAAATCAATCTTTCCGTCGCGATCTCCGCCCTCGCGTCGCACCATCCCGTACAGCTGCGAGCGCATCGGCTCCACGTAGTACTTCAACGGCGCATCGGCGTGAATCGTATCCGTCGGGTAGCGGGCCGGATTGACGAACCCGGTCAGCGTCAACGCGTCGTTGACGACGCCGAAGTCGATGCCAAAGCCGCCGGTTCCACTCGTTCCCAGCCGCTGCCCGGCCGTCACCTGCATCCCCTCCCTGATCTGCGGATCGAGGACGACGTGATCGATGTAGTAAGTGACGGTGCTGGTCGCGCGGACGTAGATCTTCACGTCCGGTTGATCGCGGTTGAAGATCGTCCTCACCGTCCCGTCGCCCGGGGCAAACACCGGAACACCGCGGATCTCGGGGCGCAGGAAGCCGACGTAGAAGTAGATGTGATCCGTGGGAAACGTGTGTCCGGGCGGGTTCAGGTTGCCGAGCGGCAGGATGAAATCGATCTGTGCTGGTTCGATCGGCGACGCTCGCAGGGTGAATGGCCCGCTGGTCGGCGCAACCGTCGTCGGTCCGCTGGCGATCGGGTTGTCAGGCGACGAGACGCTGTTGCCGCCGCATGCCAGTAGCGGCAGCAGGCACGTTGCTAGAAGAGCGTGGACGCGACCCGGAGGGCCATATCTACCCATGGGGCCGGATAGACTCCAATGCCGATCACGCCAATCAGGCAGATGACGATGGCGACGCCAAGCAGCGGCGGAACAGTGACCGGCTCCTGGCGATCGGACGGTTCGATGTACATCCGGCGTGCGACGAGCAGGTAGTAATAGAGCGCCACCACCGTGAGCACCGCGCCGAGGAAGACGAGACCGTAGAGACCGCGCTCGATGGCCGCCCAGAACACGTAGAACTTGGCCCAGAAGCCGGCGACGAAGGGGATGCCGCCCAGCGACAGCAGGAAGATCAGCATCGACAGCGCCAGCAGCGGCGACCGCTGCGCCAGGCCCTTGTAAGCGTCGATGCCTTCGGACCCCTCCGACCGCGCCACCGCTTCGACCACCATGAAGGCGCCCATGTTTCCAAACAGGTAGGCGACCAGGTAGAAGAGCATCATCGCGATGCCCGAGCTCGAAAACGCGGCAAGGCCGACCAGCATGTAGCCGATGTGCGCGATTCCGGAATAGGCGAGCAGGCGCTTGATGTTCTGCTGCGGGATCGCCATCAGGTTGCCCGTGACGATCGTCATGCCGGCCACGGCCGCCACCATCGGTACCCAGATCAGCGCCGTGGGCCCTGCGCCCTCGACATACAGCCGGATGATGGCGATGAAGCCCGCCGCCTTCGGTGCCACCGCCAACCAGGCCACGAACGGCGTGCTGCCGGCCTCGTATGCGTCGGGGGCCCACATGTGGAACGGGAACGCCGCAATCTTGAAGCTCAGGCCGGCCAGCAGCATCGTCATGCCCAGCACCATCAGCGGATGGCCGTCGGCCAGGGCCGGAGCGATGGCATCGAGCGCCGTGCTGCCCGTGACGCCGTAAATGAATGACATCCCGTAGGCGATGACCGCCGACGAGACCGTGCCGACGAGGAAAAATTTGAGTGCCGCCTCCGACGTCGTCGGGTCGCGCTTCAGAAAGCCCGTGAGGACGTAGAGCGGAATCGACATCAGCTCGAAGGCGACGAAGATCAGGATGAGGTCGCGCGCCGAGGCGAGCATCATCATGCCGACGAGCGACGACAGCACCGCGAAGTGATATTCGGCCGAGCGCCTGGCGAACGTGTGGTGGGTCAGCGTGAGGGAGCCGAGCACGCTGACGAGCGTGGCGCCGATGAACAGCCGCTTTGAGAAGAGCGCCAGGCTGTCGACCACGAACGACTGGTTGAAGGCTGAGGCGCCCTCGGTCGTCCGGAACGTCAGGCCGAAGATTGCGGCCAGTCCGAAGAACGTCAGCCACCCGATGCGCTGGTGCGCGTTGCCCTGAGTGATCAGTCCAATTGCCAGCACGAGCACCGCGAGCGCGAAGACCGCGAGCTCAGGTCCGAGTGGCATGCCGAGGTCGAACGTCATTGTCCGAGAATCCGCGAGAGGAGCGGAGCGGTGGCGGTGTCAATTGGCCCGACCGCGATGCTGGGGGCCACACCGAACACCACCAGCACGAAGACGAGGATGCCGAGCGCGGCCCACTCAGGGCCCTGCGCGTCTGGCAGGTGGTGGAAATGCGGATCCTCGGCCGGGTTGCCCCAGAAGATCGCTCTCGTGACGCGCAGCACGTAAATCGCGGTGATGAACGCGCCGAAGACGCCGGGGAACAGCCACCATGGATGCGCCGAGCTCCAGGCGCCCAGGAACGTCAGGAACTCGGCGACGAATCCGGCAGTGGCCGGCAGGCCGAGCGACGACAGCCCCGCGATCGTGAACGCTGTCGCGATTCCGGGCATCGTCTTCGCGAACCCGCCCATCTTGAAGATCTCGCGTGAGTGCGCCTTTTCGTAGACCAAGCCGACCAGCGAGAAGAAGAGGCCGGTCATGATCCCGTGCGCAAACATCTGGAACACAGAGCCGTTCAGACCCTGCGGCGTCAGCGTGGCGGCGCCGAGCATGACGACGCCCATGTGCGAGACCGACGAGTAGGCGATGACGTACTTGAGGTCGGTCTGCGCGAGCGCGCTCAGCGCGCCCCAGACGATGTTGATGCAGGCGATGGTGCCCACGAGCCACGCCCAGTCCATCGACGCCTGCGGCAGCAGGCCCATGCCGAGACGAACGACGCCATAGGCGCCAAGCTTCATCAGCACGCCGGCGTGGAGCATGGAGACGGCGGTCGGCGCCGACGCGTGGCCGTCAGGCGACCAGGTGTGGAACGGCCAGATCGCCGCGAGGATGCCGAACCCGATGTAGAAGGCGAGGAAGACCCACGACTGCAGCTGCGGGTCGATGGTCATCGTCTGGAACGTGAGGAACGAGAACGAGCGCGACCCGCCGGCGACGTAGAGCGCGAGGATGCCGACGAGGATGAACGCCGACCCGAAGAGCAGGTAGAGCGTCAGCTTCATCGCCGCGTATTCCTTGGTGCCGACGCCCGTGCGACCGAAGGCCCAGCCGAAGATGCCCTGCGGCTTCACGTAGCCCGACGACCCCCAGATGCCGATCAGCAGATACATCGGCAGCACGGCGATCTCGTAGAACAGGAAGAAGACGAACAGGTCGAGCGAGACGAAGACGCCGTAGACGCCGAAGACCAGCAGCAGGAGCAGCGCGTAGAACTCCTGGCCGCGTTCCTTGACGGTCCACGAGGCGAACGAGCCGGCGAAGATGATGATGGCCGTGAGCAGCACCATCAGCGCGCTCATCCCGTCCACGCCGAGCTCGTAGGAAATACCGAGCGAGGGCACCAGGCTGAACTTCTCTCCGAACTGGAACCCGGCTGCGACGCGGTCGTACGTGAAGTACATCCACAGCGCGCCGACCAGCGACACCGCCGAGCTGATGACCGCCGAGAGCCGCACCAGCAGGGGGCGGTGGCGGGCGAAGAACATGATGATGAGCACCGCGACGAACGGCGCCCACGTGATGATGGAGAGGAGCGGTAGTCTCAACTCAGTTTCATCCAGAGAATGAGCGCGAGCACGCCAACCGCGACACCATACACATAGTCCTGGGCTTTGCCTGTCTGAATCGTCCGCAGGTCGTCGCCGGCCGTGAGCGTCCACGCGCTGACCACGTTGAGCACACCGTCCACGATGTAACGGTCCACCCAGCCGATGATTCTCGAAATGGTGAGCAGCACCTTGTCGTAGAGGAACACGAACACGTCGTCGATCCAGAACTTCCGGAGGGCCGCGGCGCGGATCGGGCCAAACATCGCGGCCAGGCTCTCGGGCTGAATCGAGCGCTGCTGATAGGTGAGCCAGGCGAGCAGGATGCCGGCGACCGCCACGCCCACGGCGCTCGGCGTCAGCCATCCTGGTGGCACCGCTTCGGCGGCCTCACCGGCGGGCGCATGCAGGAGCGGACCGACGAGCGTGGAATAGAAGCCGACCGCCAGCGAGAGCGCCGCGAGGATGAGCAGCGGCAGCAGCATCGGCGCGTGCGGGTCGTGCATGTGGGTCTGGTGTCCGTGCGCGCCATGCTCTTCGTGCACGCGTGACTCGCCGAAGAAGGCGAGGAACACGACGCGGAACATGTAGAACGCCGTGAGGAAGGCGACGATCATCAGGAGCACGAACGGCCCGGTCAGCCCGGCCGCCCACATCGCGCCCAGAATCTCTTCCTTGGACAGGTAGCCCGCAAAGAGCGGAATGCCTGCGAGCGAAAGCGTGCCGACGAGGAAGACGGTCGCCGTGACCGGCATCTTCCGCGCGAGGCGGCCCATGCTCATGATGTCGTTGGTGCCGACCGCGTGAATGACCGCGCCGGCGCCGAGGAAGAGCAGCGCCTTGAAGAGACCGTGCGTCAGCAGGTGGAAGAACCCGGCATCCGAGTACCCGGCGCCGATGGCCGCCATCATGTACCCGAGCTGCGACACGGTGGAGTAGGCCAGCACCCGCTTGATGTCGTCCTGCACGCAGGCGAGCACCGCCGCGAGCAGCGCCGTGAACGCGCCGATCCACGCCACGATCAGCAGCACGTCCGGCGTGAGCGCAAAGAGCCATGCCGTACGGTGCAGTAGATACACACCCGCGGTCACCATCGTCGCGGCGTGGATAAGGGCCGACACCGGCGTCGGGCCTTCCATCGCGTCGGGCAACCACACGTGGAACGGGAACTGCGCCGACTTGCCGGCGGCGCCAAGGTAGATGCAGAACGTGATGACCGAGAGGCCGGCCAGCGGCAGGGTGTTGCTCTGCACCATGGCGCGCAGCTCGCCCAGATCGAAGGTTCCCGCCGTGCGCCACAGGAGCACGATGCCGATCAGGAAGCCGACGTCGCCGAGTTTGGTCGTCCAGAAGGCCTTGACCGCCGCGCGTGCCGCTTCGGGCTTGTAGTACCAGAAGCCGATGAGGAGATACGAGCAGAGGCCGACCAGCTCCCAGCACATGAAGAGCTGCAGGATGTTCGGCGAGAGCACCAGCCCCATCATCGAGAACGCGAAGAGCGACTGGTAGGTGTAATAACGGCCCAGGCCCTGCGGCGGCTCGTCGTGCAGGTACTCGAGCGAGTAGAGCTGCACCAGCAGCGCCACCAGCGTGACGAGCATCAGCATGACCGTCGAGTCGCCGTCGGCGATCACGCCGACGGTGGCGAGCGGTTTACCCGGTCCCGGCAGCCATTCCCAGAGATGCGTGGACGGGATGCCTGCCGCCGCCTGCGCCCGCCAGGCCATGATGGCGGCGGCAAACGCCAGCAGCGCGCACAGGATCGAGAAGAATCCGGCCGGCCGGCCAAGGCGCCTGAACGGTGCGGCGAGCGCCAGAAACAGAAACGACGCCGCCGGAAGCAGGAGCGAGATGAGCGCGAGCGTGCCGGGGTCGGTCGTCATCCTTTGAGCAGATCCAGGTGATCCGCCATCGCCGTGCGGCGAACGCGGAAGAGAAGGATCACGATAGCGAGGCCGAGCGCCATTTCAGCCACCGTAATGCTGATGGTGAACACCGTGAACACCATCCCCGCCACGCTGCCGCTGAAGCGCGAGAAGGCGACGAGGTTGATGTTGACCGAGTTGAGCATCAGTTCGATGCCGAGCAGGATGCCGATGGTGTTGCGGCGCGTGACCACGCCAAACAGGCCGATGCAGAAGAGCACGGACGAGAGAATCAGATATGGCTGCAGGCCCATCCGCTACTCCTCGGGACGCGCGAAGTAGATCGCGCCAAGCAAACCCGCCAGCATCAGCACCGCCAGCAGCTCGAACGGCAGCACGAAGCGCGTGAGCACGCTCTCGCCGATCATCTTTGTCAGGTCGCCGTCCATCACCGGCCTCGCCTGCGCCAGCGGCCGCTGCATCACGGTGGTGACGATGAGCCACAGCAGGGCGCCGCAGACCAGCGCCGAGCCAGCAATGCGACGGTTGGTCTGTGAAATTCGCTCGCCTACCAGCCGCTCGGTGACGACGATGGCGAAGACGACGATGGTGACGACGCCGCCAGCATAGAGCAGCAGCTGGACGGCCGCGAGAAATTCCGCGTCGAGCAGCAGGAAGACCCCCGCGGTGCCGGTGAGCGCCAGCGCCAGCCAGAGTACGGCGTGGAAAAGATTGGTGGAGAGAACGACGGCGAGAGCTGAGCCGACGAGCAGTGCTGACAGGCAGTAAAAGGCCACGGCCTCTCCTGTCATGCGTCGGCTCCCTTGGCCGCTGGAGTTGGAGTGGCGGCAGGTGCAGGCTTGGCCGCAGCGTCAGCGGCCGGAGCGGTAGCGTGGCCGGGACGAGGTGCGCCCTTCGGCGGCGCCTGCATGTCGCGCAGCTTGTTGCCGGTCGCCCACGACTGCTCGAACTGCTGTCCGATGGCGTGCAACCGATCCTTGTCGAGCAACAGCTCGCGGCGATCGGCCGTCGGCATGTCGAACGACTTCATCATCACGATCGCGTCGGTCGGGCAGACCTGCACGCACAGCTCGCAGAATTCGCAGGCGTAGAGCTCGAGCGTGAACGTCTTCGCGTAGTTCCGCTCAGGCGTCTTGAGCATCTCGACCTTGATCACGTTCGGCGGGCAGACCATCTCGCAGAGACGGCAGCCGATGCAGGCTTCCTCGCCCGTGTCCTTCTCGTAGACGAGCGCCAGCAGCCCGCGATATCGATCGGGGTACTTCCGCACCGTCGTGGGATAGTGCACGGTGACCGGCTTGCGGAACAGGTTGCGAAGGGTCATCCCCATCGCTTTCAGCACCGCGCGGACGATGACTGTTGGTTCGGTGCCTGTCACGGAGCCATCCTCCACACCACGACGACCGCTGTGCTGATCAGCAGCAGGAGCGTTGCCGGCATCAGCACCTTCCACGACAGCGCGAGGATCTGGTCGACGCGAATCCGGACAAAGCTCCACCGCACCCAGGTGACCAGCAGGAAGAGGAACACTGCCTTGAGCAGGAACCAGATCGGGCCCATCCACTCCGGCCCCGGGCCGCTCCACGCGCCGAGGAAGAGCAGCGCGCCGAGGAACGAGGAGGCGATGATGTGCGCGTACTCACCGAGCTGGATGAGCGCAAACTTCATCCCCGAGTACTCGACTCTGAATCCGGCCACGAGCTCGGATTCGGCTTCGAGGATGTCGAACGGCACGCGGTTTTCGGCCGCCAGCGTGGAGATGATGAAGAACAGAAACGACAGCTGCCCGATCACCGGGTAGAAGATGAACCAGAGCCCGTCCTGCGCCGCGGCAATGTCCGACAGCCGCAGCGAGCCCGCCAGCAGCACCGGCACCAGCGCCGAAAAGATGAAGGGCAGGTCATACGAGATGATCTGGTTGACCGCGCGCATTGCCGACAGCAGCGCGTACTTGTTGTTCGAGCCCCAGCCGGCCATGAAGAGGCCGACGATTTCCATCGCCGACACGGCCAGGAAGAACAGGATGCCGATGTTCAGATCCGCCACGCCCAGCCCCGGCGCAAACGGCATCGTGGCAAAGATCAGCATGCACGGAATCAGGAAGACGATCGGCGCCAGGTTGTAAACCGGCCGGTCGGCCGCCGTCGGCACGATGTCTTCCTTCATCATCAGCTTCAGCGCGTCGGCAATCGGCTGCAGCAATCCGTGCGGTCCCACACGGTACGGCCCGATGCGCGACTGCATGCGCGCCGCGAACTTCCGCTCGAGCAGCGTCACGTAGGTGACCATGCCGATCACCACGTTGAGCACCACGAAGCAGACGATGAGCGTCGTCACAATGGGTGGCAGCGCGACGAGCGTCTGCGCGATCATCGATCCACCTCGCCAAACACCGGGTCGACCGAGCCCATGATTGCGGGGACGTCGGCCACCTTGTGTCCCGGGACGATGTAGGGGAGCACGGCGAGATTCGAGAACGACGCGCCGCGCCACTTCATGCGGTATGGCTTGGCAGATCCGTCGGCGATGAGATAGCAGCCGACCTCACCGCGAGGACCTTCGACGCGCGTATACGCCTCGCCTTTGGGGACGCGTACCTGCGCCACCGATTTGAGGCCGGGCAGCGAGGAAATCGGGCCTTCGGGCAGCTTGTTGAGCGCCTGCCGCGCGATGGAGATCGCCTGGCGGAACTCGGCCATCCGCACCCGGTATCGAGCGAAACAGTCGCCCACGGTTTCGACCGGGATGGTGAACTCGAAATCCTGGTACGACGAATAGGGTGCGTTCTTGCGGAGGTCGAAATTCACGCCCGACCCGCGCAGGAGCGGCCCGGCGATGCCGACGTCTTCCGCCAGCTCGCGCGTGATGAAGCCGACGCCCTTCGCGCGCGCGAGGAAGAACGGGTTGCCCTCGAGCATCTGCTCGTACTCGCCGACGCGGCTGTCGATGAGGTCGAGCGTCGTGCGGCAGTGCTCGATCCAGTTGGCCGGCGCGTCGTAGCGCACGCCGCCCACCTGGAAGAAGCCGTAGAGCAGGCGCGCGCCAACCAGCTCTTCGAACAGGTCGAGGATCAGCTCTCGCTCGCGGATGCAGTACAGGAAGATCGTCGCGCCGCCGCCGAGGGCGCCGCCCATGTCCATGCACCAGGTGCCCAGCCAGAGGAGGTGCGAGGCCACGCGCTGGAGCTCGGCGCAGATAACCCGCAGGTACTGCGCGCGCTTGGGCACCTCGATCTTGCCGAGCTGTTCCGCCGCCATCACATACGCGAACTCGCTCGTCATCGCCGCGACGTAGTCGGTCTTCGAAGCGATAGAGGGGTACTGGGCGTAGGTGAGGGTTTCGGCGAGCTTTTCGTGGCAGCGGTGCAGGTAGCCGATGACCGCGTCTACGCCGACGACTTCTTCGCCTTCGAGCTCGAGAATCGCGCGGAAGACGCCGTGGGCCGACGGATGCTGCGGCCCCATGTTCATCGAGAGGCGCTCGCCGCCCGAGTAGTCGATCTCCAGCTTGCGGCGGGAGCGGTTCTCGATCAGGCTCTCGTCGACGGGGTGAATCGTACCGCTCATCTGTAGGGAGGATACGGTGTGTCCACCGCGTAAGACTTCAAGAGAGGATGCCCGACCCAGTTGTCGTCGAGCAGGATGCGGCGCAGATCCGGATGCCCTTCAAAGCGGATCCCGAACATGTCGTAACACTCGCGCTCCATCCAGTTGGCGCCGCGGTAGAGCGGCGTCAGCGACGGACAGGTGGAGACGCCCGCGCCCAGCCGCGTCTTCAGCGTCAACCCCAGGCCGGTATCGAGGTTATCGACCCTGACCACCACCTCGAGGCCGTCGGCCTTCCAGTCCACGGCGGTCAGAAACGAGAAGAATCGGCATTTGAGCGTGTCTTTGACGAACTGGCCGAGGCCCACCCATTGATCGGGCGGCACGGTCACGACGAGCGGTGTTCCGGGGGTGACCTGCGCGCCTGGGAAGCGCTCGGCAATCAGCGCGGGGGCCTGCTCGTAGGTCATGACCTCAGTCGACCTTCGGCGTGGGAGGCGCGCGCCTGCCTGTCTTGCGGAAGTGCGCGATCTGGTCCTGCAGGAGGAGCAGCCCGTTCAGGAGCGACTCCGGCGGCGGCGGACATCCGGGCACGTAGACGTCAACCGGAATGACCCGGTCAACACCCTTCACGACGTGGTAGCCGTGACGGAATGGACCGCCGGAATTCGAGCACGAGCCCATCGAGACCGCCCACTTCGGGTCGGGCATCTGCGCGTAGATGCGCTCGAGCATCGGCGCCATCTTGATGGTGACTGTGCCCGACACGATCATCAGGTCGGAGTGCCGGGGCGAGGCCCAGGGCACCATGCCGAGCCGCTCGACGTCGAAGCGCGATGCGAAGGTGGCCATCATCTCGATGGCGCAGCAGGCCAGGCCGAACGTCACCGGCCAGACCGACGATTTCCGGGCCCAGTTGAGGAAAGCGTCGGCGGTGGTCGTCACCAGGAATCCGCCCGGGAACTTGTGAACGCCCTCGGTCAGCGACTCGAACGCCGAGGAATGCTTGTCGCCTTCCGGCCGTGACTTGTGAAGCTGCTCCCATTCCTGCAACTCCTTGAAGTTGCGCCAGACGGGAGCGGGGATTTCGGGAACCGGGCCTTTCACTGCCACTCCAGAATGTGTTCGCGGTAGGCGTACACCCACCCGATCGACAGGATCGCGAGAAACAGCACCATCGTTCCGATGCCCCACATGCCCAGGCTGCGCAGCGTGAGCACCCAGGGAAACAGAAAGACCGCGAGCGCGTCAAAGACGATGAAGATCAGGGCGACCAGGTAAAAACCAACCGGAAACTGCACCCAGGCCTCGCCAATCGGCTCCGCCCCGCACTCGTAGCTTTCGAGCTTCTGGGTGGTCGGACGCGAAGGCCTCAGCAGCCACGCCGCCCCTAGAGAGACCACCGCAAACGCGATGATCATCCCCAGGAAAACGACGACCGGAAGGTAGCCTGTCAGCGGAAGCTCTCCATGATCTCGGCGAGCGCCGCCTTGCCGGGACGGGTCTTCGAGTCGGGCAGGAACGCCAGCGGCTCGTCCACCACGCCGAGCATTTCGACGTAATCGGGTTTGTCGGGCTCGACGTAGAGGATGCCCGTCGCAAACTCGCCGCGGCGGGACGTCTCGTGAATCACGCGCATGGCCATCAGTTTGTCGGTCGGGTTGTAGTCCTCAGCGATCTTGGTGAGGAGCAGTTTTGACCCGTTGTGTAGTGTCACGGCCGTTGTGGTGCCGGCATCATACTCGACGTTGATGTCCTCGAAGAACGGAACAAAACCAACCTCGCCAAGCGGCTCGTCATGTTCCTTCACGTAGGCGTAGCTCTTGGTCGATCCTTCGTGGTCGTTGAAGGTGACGCAGGGCGAGAGCACGTCGATCATGCAGGTGCCCTTGTGGCTGATCGCGGCCTTGAGGATTGACTTCAACTGCTTGGTGTCGCCCGAGAACGACCGGGCCACGAACGAGGCGCCAAGCTCGATGGCCAGCGCGCAGGTGTCAATCGGCGGCAGGTCGTTGACCATACCGGTCTTGAGCTTCGAGCCCAGGTCGGCGGTGGGCGAGAACTGACCCTTGGTCAGGCCGTAGCAGCCGTTGTCTTCGATGACGTAAATCATCGGGATATTGCGGCGCATCAGGTGCACGAACTGCCCGATGCCGATGGCGCCCGTGTCGCCGTCGCCGCTGATGCCGATGGCGATCATCTTCCGGTTGGCAACCACGGCGCCCGTGGCAACCGACGGCATGCGGCCGTGGACGGAGTTGAAACCGTGCGCTGCGCTCAGGAAATACGCTGGGCTCTTGCTCGAGCAGCCGATGCCCGAGAACTTGATGACCTGCGTGGGGTCAACGCCGAGCTCGTAGAACGAGTCGATGATGCGCTCGGTGATCGCGTTGTGGCCGCAGCCGGCGCACAGCGTCGTCTTGCCGCCGCGATAGGGAATGGGCTCGAGCCCGATCCGGTTGACTTTCTTCCCCGGCGCAGCCGGCTGTGTTGGTGTGGACATGTCTACCGACCCTCTTGCTTCAACAATTCAGTGGTCACGGACCGGCCGTCGATCGGCAGCCCCACGTAGTGGCGAATGCTGCGAAGCTTCGCGAACTGCTCCGCGTTGCACTCCATCTTCAGCAGCGACAGCATCTGCGCGTCGCGGTTCTGTTCCACGACGTAGACGCGGTCGCACTTGTCGATGAACTCCCACACTTCCTTCGTAAACGGGAAGGCGCGCAGGCGCAGGTAGGAAACGTCGACGTTGTTCTCGGCCTTCAGCTGATCGCGCGACTCGACGATGGCCCAGTGGGTCGTGCCCCAGGCGATGAGGCCGATGCCCCCCTTGCCCTTCATCTCGACTTCGGGCTTCGGCACCAGTGATCGCGCCGTGTCGAACTTCTTGGCCAGCCGGTCGAGGTTGTTGGCGTAGTCGTCGGCGCGCTCGCTGTAGTTGCCCAGTTCGTTGTGGCCCGAGCCGCGGGTGAAGTACGCGGGCATGCCGTCGCCCGGCACCGTGCGGTACGGGATGCCGTCGCCGTCCACGTCGCGGTAGCGGCCCCACGAGCCCAATTCCTTAAGCTTTTCAGCGGTCAGCCGCTTGCCGCGGTCGAGCGGACGCTCGGCAAACTCGAAGGGCTGCGACATCCAGTTGTTCATGCCGAGGTCAAGGTCGGACATGACGAAGATCGGCGTCTGCAGCCGCTCGGCGAGGTCGAACGAGTCCATCGCCATCGTGTAGCACTCGTGCACCGAGCAGGGGAGCAGCAGCGGGTGCTTGGTGTCGCCGTGCGACAGAACGGCGGTCGAGAGGATGTCCTGCTGCGCCGTGCGCGTCGGCAGACCGGTGGACGGCCCGACGCGCTGCACGTCGAAGATCACCGCAGGCACTTCGGCGTAGTAGCCGAGGCCGGTGAACTCGGCCATCAGCGAGATGCCGGGGCCGGCCGTGGACGTCATCGCGCGGGCACCCATCCAGCCGGCGCCAATGACCATACCCAGGGCCGCGAGCTCGTCCTCGGCCTGGATGGCCGCGAACGTTGTCTTGCCCGTCTCCGGATCCTTGCGATATTTCTTCAGGTATTCGATCAGCGACTCGCAGAGCGACGAGGAGGGCGTGATCGGGTACCAGCCCACGAACGTGACCCCCGCCATCATGCAGCCGATGGCCGCCGCGGCGTTTCCCTCAATCAAAATCATCCCCGTCGTCTTGTCCATCGGCTCGACGACGAAGGGGTCCTGCTTGGTGAGGTTGGCTTCGGCGAAGTCATAGCCGGCCTTCAGCGCGCCCATATTGAGCTGAATGGCCTTCTCCTTCTTCCCAAGCTGCTTGCGCAGCGCCTTCTCCATCTGCGACATGTCGATCGACAGCAGCCGCGAGAGCACGCCGTCGTAAATCATGTTGCGGACGAGGCGACGAAGCTTGGCGTCGGTCGTAATCGGGCTAATCAGCTTGTCGAAGGGGACGGGATAGAAGGTGAGATCCTTGCGAAGCTCGTTGAGCTTCAGCGGCTCGTCGTAGACCACGGCCGCGCCGGGGGCGAGCGTGAGCACGTCTTCCTTGGCCGTCTCCGCGTTCATCGCGACAAGGAGGTCAACCTCCTTCTTACGGCCGATGTATCCCTTGGCGCTGGCCCGAATGGTGTACCAGGTCGGCAGTCCCGCGATGTTCGACGGGAACATATTCTTGCCGGAGACCGGCACGCCCATTTGGAAAATAGAGCGCAGCAGAACCATGTTCGCGGTCTGGCTGCCCGAGCCGTTGACGGTCGCCACCTGAATGGCGAAATCGTTGATGACTCGCGCCTCACGCGGACGCGAGGGTGTTTCCTGTTCGGCGACGTCTGTCACTGACATGTTTCTATCCTGCTCCCAGCCTTGACCGCGTACTGTGGGGGAGATTGTCCAGTTGTTTACGGGTAGGATTTCCGAACGATTATATAAAACCGTTACGCCGGGCGAAAGTGCGGCGAGCGTGAAGGGATGTGAAGATTACGAGGCGAGCTTTGATTCGAGGCCGGAGTTGACCCACGGCTGCCGCTCGAGCAGGCGATCGGCCGCCGCGGCGGTCACCGGCGCTGAAAAGTGGAATCCCTGAGCATATTCGCAGCGAAGTGCCTGTAGATGTGTCAGCTGTTCGAGCGTTTCCACCCCTTCAGCTACCACTTCCATGCCGAGACTGTGGCCCAGGCTGACGATGGCGTGCAGCATTTCGGCGCCGCCCTGGCCGCGTCCCACGCGGTTGACGAAGGCGCGATCGACCTTCAGCGTCTCCACCATCAACTGGTGCAGATAGCTCAAAGACGAGAAGCCGGTGCCGAAGTCGTCCAGACTGCAGCCGACACCGAGCACTCTGAGCCGCTCGACCATCTCGCGCGCGGCGACGAGGTCGTCGATGAACGCGCTTTCAGTGATTTCGAGCTTCAGCTTCGTCGGCGCCAGACCGGTCATGTCGAGCACTGCTTCGATCTCGGATGCGAAATCGACGGTGGCAAACTGCCGGCTCGACACGTTGACGCTCATGAAGCGGGGCGCCGCCGCCCCGAACTGATCCTGCCACGTCACCATCTGACGGCAGGCTTCGAGCAACGCCAGGCGTCCCATGTGCACGATGAGGCCGGTGGTTTCGGCCACGGGGATGAACTCCGCCGGCCCCGCCATGCCCGGTGCGGGGCGGCCCCAGCGCATGAGCGCCTCGAAGCCGGCGATGGTGCCGGTCTCGACCGCCACGATCGGCTGGTAGTGCAGGTCGAACCCTTCGTGCTCGATGGCGCGGCGCAGCTCTGTTTCCACGCGAAGGCGTGTGACGGCCTGGGCACGCATCGCCGGATCGAAGATCTCGCAGGACGTGCCGCCTTCGGCCTTGGCCCGATGGAGCGCCGTCACCGCGTCACGAAGAAGGTCTTCGGGGCGCTCGTATCCCGTGGTGCTGATCGCAATGCCCACGCTCGCGGAGGTGAAGACCTGCTGGCCGTCGACGTCGAACGGCTGATCGAACGCTGAGCGAAGCCGTTCGGCCACGCGGACGGCATCGCTGGCGTCGCTGATGTCATCGATGAGGACGTTGAACTCGTCGCCCCCGAGCCGCGCGAGCGTCACGCCCGGCTGGTCGCTGGCCAGCGAGTCGGTTGGACGAAGCCGGCCGTGGATGCGGTTGGCCACCGCCACGAGCAGCCGGTCGGCGGTCATCGGTCCCAGGCTCTCATTGACGGCGCGGAACCGATCGAGCCCGAGAACGAGGAGGGCAAACGTGTAGTTCTTGCGACGCTGCGCCCGTTTGACGGCGCGATCGAGCACGTCGATGAAGAAGTGACGGTTGGGCAGACCCGTGACCGCGTCGGCCACCTTCGCATCGGTGATGTCGGTGAGCGAGCCGGCAAGCCGCGTCGGCGTCCCGGCCTCGTTCCACACGGCGGCCCCGCGGCACATCACCCACCTGAACGCGCCGCTGCGGTGGCGCATGCGGTGCTCGGATTCGTAGTGCCCGGAGCGGCTCGCGAGATGCGTCTTCAGGCGCTCGCGCACGGCCTCGATGTCGTCTTCGTGCACGCGCGAGAACCACTCGTCCGGGCTCGACCCGATCTCGGTGTCGTCGTAGCCGAGCATCCGCTTCCAGCGCGGCGACCAGTAGACCTCGTTGGTGGTGAGATTCCAGTCCCACAGACCGTCACGGGCGCCGCTCACGGCGAGCGAGTAGCGCTCTTCGCTGGTGCGCAGGTCGGCGACCGCTGACTTGTGCGCCAGGTGCGTGCTGATGCGCGCCAGCGCCACCGCGAAGTCAACGGGCTTGGTCACGTAGTCATTCGCGCCGAGACGGAGCGCTTCGACGATGTCGGCGCTCTGGGTGCGTGCGGTGACCATGATCACCGGCAGCTCGGTCTGCGAGAAGCGCGCCCGAAGCTCGGTCAGCACTTCGAGGCCGCTCATCTCCGGCATCTCGACGTCGAGCAGCACGAGATCGAACGGCTGCGCCGCGGCGAGCGCGAGCGCATCGTGGCCATTGGCGGCAGTGGCGACGAGGTAGCCCCGCTGCGCGAGGCGCCTGGAGAGTGCGTCGCGGTTTGGCTCGCTGTCGTCGACGACCAGTAGCGAATAGGGTGTCATCATGCTGCTGCCGCCCGCGCGACGAGGCGCTCGATTTTGGCCATCAGGTCCTGAAACCGAATCGGCTTGGTTTCGAAGTCGTCGCCGCCCGCCTCGAGCGCGAGCTCGCGGTCATGCGTGGTGGCATGCGCGCTCAGCACGATGATCGGGATGTGGCGCGTGGCAGCGTGCGCCTTGAGCTGACGCGTCGCTTCCCAGCCGTCGATCACCGGCAAGCCGAGATCCATGAGGATGAGATCCGGTCGCGCGCGGTGCGCGCACTCCACGCCCTCGCGGCCGTCCGCGGCCATCTTGACGCAGAAGCCACGGCGCGTGAGGCGCCGCGCCAGCGCGTCGCGGCTCGGTTCGTTGTCTTCGACCACCAGAATCGTCATCATCAGCGTGCCACTCATGCAGCGTCCGCCGCGCCCTGTAGCTCTGGCGCGGCTTCCACGACTTCGTGCGGGAGGCGAACGGTGAAGCGCGAGCCCACTCCGGGCGTGCTGGTCAGTGAGACCTCGCCGCCCATCAGGTGACAGAAGCGCGAGACGAGCGCCAGCCCGAGACCCGTGCCGCCGTATTTCCGAGTCGTCGTCACGTCAGCCTGCGTGAACGGATCGAATACCTTCGACGCCTGATCCGCCGTCATGCCCACGCCCGTGTCGTTCACGACGAACTCGAGCATCTCCCGTCCGTTCCTGACGCACCGGCCGACGGTCAGCTCGATGCTGCCGTTGCGCGTGAACTTGCCGGCATTGCTCAGCAGGTTCAACAGGATCTGCTTGGTCTTGGTGCGGTCGGCAATCATCGTGTGCACTTCGTCGGCGTAGCGGACGGTCAGGGAGTTGCCGTTCTTCTCGACCAGCGAGCCGACGGTGTCGAGCAGCTGATCGACCATCCGCCTGACCTCGAACGTCTCGAGGAACAGCCCCATCTTGCCCGCCTCGATTTTCGACAGGTCGAGGATGCCGTTGATCAGCTCGAGCAGATGCCGGCCGGCGAGCTGAATGCGCTCCAGGTCGGAGAACGACTGCTTGTTGCCGTCCTCTTCTGCCTGCTCCTGCAGTAGCTCGCTGTAGAGGATGATCGCGTTGAGCGGCGTGCGCAGCTCGTGGCTCATGCTCGCGAGGAAGTCGCTCTTGGCGCGCGTGGCCTGTTCCGCGGCGCGCTGCGTCACGCGCAGCTCGTCGACGAGCGACGTCAACTGCTCGGCACGCTGCGCCAGCGCCACCTCCGACGACCGCCGCTCGGTGATGTCGCGCATGTAGCCGGCGAACATGCGCGTGCCGTCCGATGAAATCGGCGCGATCGCCACTTCGACCGGGAAGACCTCACCGCTCTTGCGCTTGGCCGTGAGCTCGAGGCGCCGGTTGAGCACCGACGACTGGCCGGTCTTGAAATAGCGGGCGAGTCCCTCGCGGTGCGCCGCTCGGTGCTCGTCGGGCACGATCAGGTCGGCGAGATCCCGGCCCACCGCCTCGGACGCCCCGTAACCGAATGTCCGCTCGGCCGCGGGGTTGAACTGCGCCACGCGCCCTGATTCGTCCATCAGGATGACGCAGTCGAGCGCCACATCCAGGATGGCGTCGCTGCGCGCGCGGCTGTCGCGCGCATCCTGTTCCGCCAGCTGACGAATGCGTACTTCCTGCTCGAGCGCCGCGGTGCGATCGGCCGTCTCGCGCATCTCGGTCACGCTGCGAACGCAGGCGGCGACGAGGAAGACGTCTTCGAAGACGACCCACGCCGCGTGCTCGACCCAGCGCCAGTGACTGGCGACGAGCACTCCGTAAACCGACTGCGGCCAGAACGCGCCGCGCAGCATGTGGTCGGCGGCGACGACGATCGTCGCGGGCACGAGCACGCGCCAGTCGCGGTAGAAGGCGAGAAACGCCAGCGAACCAAACACGTGGAAATGCGTTTCGATGCGGCCGCCCGTCAGGTGGATGAGCAGCCCGCCCATCAGCATCTGCGCCGTCGCGATCGTGTAGCGCGTGGACGGCAGTCCGGGACGGAACAGCGCGAGCATCGCCGGAAAGATGCTGATGACGCCGCCGACGATGAGCGCCGCCCACACATGAATGTGTGTGCGGCTGGTGGGGCCTTCCCACGCCAGCGGCGACACCCAGAGGGCGAACGCGATGCCGGCGATCCACTGCACGCCCATCAGCCCCGCAAACAGCCTGTCGGTGCGTGAGTGGATGGCGTGCTGATAGGCGGCGAACAGCTCGTCAGAGCGCGACGCGGTGGACTGGGGGGCCGTGGTGTGCATCGCGATTAGCTCTCCGAGGCAAAGAGCGGGCAGCCGAACACAGAGGTCGTGCGGCGATCGGCGGTCTCGTCGTTGAGAAGCTTCACGACAGCGCTACGACCGGGATTGTCGCCGGCGTGGCCGCGCGATCCCGTGATGCCGCCGCTGAAGAGCAGCTTGCCGTGCGCGTCGTACAACACGACCTGACCGGATGTCTCCGCGCCCAGCCGCCTCGCCTTCTGCCCATCGTCGTCGCGCATGACGACGACGCCGGGAAGCGCGCTGGCGCGGCGCCAGAGCCGCGTGTCGCTCCAGCCTTCGGGGAAGCCTTGGGGCTTCATGAAGAGCACATAAGTCTTGGGACGCACACCGGCGCGTGCGAGCACTTCTTCCAGCTCGGTGAGCGTGGCTTCGGTGCAGAAGCACTGCGGATGCGCGAGGAGGACGAGCGTTGGACGGTCGGACGCCAGCGTCACGGGGCCGTCAGATGCGAGAGAGGTTGGCGGTGTTCCAGCGGTGCCCGGCGTGTTGTCGTAGGCCCAGACGACCCAAAGTCCAGTGCCCGCCCCGCCGAGCCACACGAGGGCCGCCACCGCAAAAAGGGCAGTTTGCCAGGCCGGACGTCGAGCGGGAGTTACCACCGAGGCTGTTAATCGGCAGCCCCGGGTGGAACTGGAACCCAGGCTGTAGGCGGTGGGCGGTAGGCCGTAGCCAGGTTGAAGGCGTGCTCAGGTCGTAGAGGCGGGGCTTTAGCCCCGCCTTGGCCACCGCCTACCGCCTACCAGCTACCGCCTAGCCGAGAGGATGGTGTGCGATGAGGCGCGCGGTCACTGGACGCCCGCCAATCAGGTGTTCCTGGATGATTTGCTCGAGAACCGGCGGGTCGCACTCGCCGTACCAGGTGCCGTCAGGGTAGATGACCGCAATCGGTCCGCCTTCACAGATCCGCAGGCAGTTTGCCTTGGAGCGCAGGACGCCGCCCTGCTCGGAAAGCCCCAGTTCCTTGAGGCGCTTCTTGAGGAAATCCCACGCCACGATCCCCCGCTCCTTGTCGCAGCACTTGGGATTGCTCTGATCGGCACAGAGAAAGATGTGTCGCGTGGCGACAGGGATTCCGATCTTTTCGACGATCTTGTCTTGGGAATCAGTCATTGGGGCTTGTCGTCTCTCGTCTCTCGTCTCTGGTCTCTAGTGGTCCCTAGCCTAAAGACTAGAGACCAAAGACCAGAGACGGCTAAAACAGCGTCACTTCCACCACCGCACCCTCTTCAACGACCGTGGTATCGATCGGAATCTCTATATATCCATCCGCCTGCGACATGCTGGTGATGTCTCCCGACGCCTTGAACGCGGGCATCGCCGCGCCGTCGACGACTCGCACCGTGTAGAACTGGTGACGGCCAGCGACCGAGACGATGCGTTTGGCGAGCGGGAGGCTGACGGTTTTCGCAATCCGCGGGGGCAGGCGGGCGATGCGGCGCAGCGCCGGGCCGAGCAGGATGTAGGCGTTCGACAGGCACGACGAGGGATACCCGGGCATGCCGAAAAACGGTTTGCCGTTGATCAGGCCAAAGGCGGTGGGCTTGCCTGGCTTCACCGAGATGCCGTGAAAGAGGATCTCGCCGCGCTCGCCGAGCACGTCAAGGATCAGATCGCGTTCGCCAACGGAGCTGCCGCCGGAAAATACGAGCACGTCTTCCTGCAGGCAATCGTCCACCGCCCGTGAGATGTCGGCAATGGTGTCGGCGGCGGCGCGGTGCGGCACGGGGATGCCGCCGTGTTCGGCGACCGCGGCGGAGAGCGTGAACCGGTTGATGTCGTAGATGTGCCCCGGCGCGAGCGGCTTACCCGGTTCGACAATCTCGTTACCGGTCGAGAGGATGGCGACACGCGGGCGGGCGTAGACGTCCACGCTGCGCAGGCCGACCGCGGCGATGGCGCCCACGCGGCTGGCGTTGAGCTCTTCGCCGGCGCGGAGCACGGTCTGCCCCTGCTGGATGTCGGCGCCCTGCCGTCCAATGTTCTGGCGCGGTTCCGCGCTCGCGAACACGCGAACGTGGCCCGCTTCGTCGGCCTCTGTTTCTTCCACCATTACGACCGCATCCGCGCCGTCGGGCATCGGCGCGCCGGTGGCAATCTCGGTGCATTCACCTGGACCGACCGTGCGCGACGGCATCTGGCCGGTGAACACCTTCTCAATCCAGGTGAGCGTCTTCGGCTGCTGCCGGCTCGCGCCCGCTGTGTCCTGCGCTCGCACCGCGTAGCCGTCCATCGCGGCGCGCGTGAACGGCGGCACGTCGGCGTTCGAGACGACATCGCGGGCGAGCACGCGTCCGTTCGCCATTTCGAGCGCGACATGCTCGACGCGATCGATCGGACGGAGCGCGCCGTCGATCAGCTCCCGCGCCTTGTCGAGCGGGATCGTCCCTTTGAAGGGCCTCATCTTCGTCGTCATTTGCTCAGCTGCTGCACGACGTGGCCGAGCTGCGGGACGATCAGGCGGGTCATCGCGAGGCGGACGGCATTTTCGGATCCCGGGAGGACGAAGATCGCTTTGCGCGAGGCGGTGCCGGCCATGGCGCGGCTCATCATGGCGGCGGCGCCGATCTCTTCGAAGGAGAGCATGCGGAACAGCTCGCCAAATCCGTCGAGGCGTTTCTCGAGCAGACCGTTGATCGCTTCGAAGGTGCCGTCGCGCGAGGTGATGCCGGTGCCGCCGGTGGTGATGATCACCTGCACGCGGTCGTCCGCCAGGTGAGAGCGCACCACCATCGTGACCTGGCTGGGCTCGTCCTTCACGATCGCGTGCGCGGCAATCGTGTGTCCCGCTGCTTCGAGCAGCGCGCGGATCGCGCGGCCGCTGGTGTCGGTCTCAGGTGTGCGTGTGTCGCTGACGGTGAGCACGAAGCAGCCCACCGATACGGGCGCCTGGCGCTGGTGTTCGACGTGGCTCACAACGTGAGGATTATGTCAGAGCTCATGGCCCGCAGCGTCTTGGCTGCGGACTCGTCGTATTCAGGAGCGTCGTCAGGTTGGTAGAGTCGTCGGCCGTGCCGAACCTTCCGTCATTGCCGAGGTCGCGCACCGGGACGACGAAGTCGGTCACCCCGTCTCCGTTGACATCGGCAGGCACCGCTAAGGCGCCCAGGAAACGGTCGGTGCCGGCAAAGGGCTCGGCCGCCATCGCCCCGAACACCCCGCGCCCATCGTTCCGGTACACGAGCGGCGATTCAGGACGGATGTGGGCGTAGCTTCGAACCATCACGAGGTCTGCGCAGCCATCGCGATCGACGTCGCGCATCGCCGGGAGGGCTGAGTTCCCGAGGAGGTTCCCGTCGGGTCCGCGCTCTGCGACCGTCGCGCGCTGATCGCCGATCCACGTGGCCGTCTCGTCGGCGAACGCCGTTCCGCCACGATTGATGAGCACCTGGATGTAACGCCCGGTCCACGGCTGGATGCCTGCGGGACCGTCGTCATTGCGCTGATGAACCAGCAGTAGGTCGAGAAACCCGTCGCCGTTGACGTCGAACGACGTCAATCCCTGCACCGCCGTGTAGCCGTCATTGAACGCCGGCTGCGGCAGCTCCAGTCGCCGCGGGTAGCGGCCGGTGCCGTCGTTGACGAGCACGATGCTCGACTGGTTGATGTGCGTCCGATCCAGATCCCGGATCTGCCCGAGCGCGAGGTCGAGGTCGCCGTCGTTGTCGATGTCTGCGAACGTGCTGCCATCGTGGCGCCAGAATTCGGGCTGGGGATTATGGAGCAGCACATTCGGGATGCGAGTGGTGTTCAGCTCGAAGGTGCCGTCGCCGTTGTTGATCATCAGGTGACTGTCGACGTTGGCGCCGCCGGTGCTTTCGACCCAGAGGTCGAGGTCTCCGTCGCCGTCAACATCGCCCGCCGCCGCGGATTTCAGGTGCAGATCTGCAGGTCCCGAGTAGCGCTGGTTGGGATGAGTCGTATGCTCGCGGCGCACCGCATCCGCCAATGCGCCAGACACGCGCAGCCGGTTGTCGGAGCCGTTGATCCAGAGCGCTGGAGGATTCCCGTATCCGCCGTTGACGTAGACGCCGGCGTCAAAGACCGCGAAATCGGTTCGGCCATCGCCCGTCAAGTCGGCCGCAACCACGATCGGGTTGCGGACCATGATCTCTCCTTCAACCCATTCAGGCGAGTACTTGAACGTGCCATCGCCGGCGCTGATGAAGACGCGCAGCGTGACTTTTGTGAATCGCGCGTCCGGAGCATCGCCCGTGTAGTACTCCGTCTTCCCGCCAACCAACAGATCGTCGCGGTGGTCGCCATTCAAGTCAGCGACCGCCAGCACGTAATCCAATCGCCCGAGTCCTGGACGGGTGGTGACCTGTGAGAATGTGGCCTGAGCGTGCGCCAGCGGGGCGAGTGAGAGGACGGCAGCGCCGGCGGCTGCCGCAATCTTGAGGATACCCATGGGAGATTCCGAAAACCGCCGCGCCCCCGGCGCGACGCCACGGCGATCCTAACATTCATCTTCGCGGGCTGCGCCTCCGCAGCGCCGATTCTGTGTCATTTCCGTTACGAGTGTTCTGGGAACAATTCCTTCGCCAGAACGGCGGCGGACATCGCGCTCGGCCATCCGGCGTAGAAGGCGAGGTGGGTAATCGTCTCCACCAGTTCCTCCACGGTGACGCCGTTCTCCACCGCATGCGGCAGGTGGAAGCGGAGCTGCTCGGTGCGATTGAGCGCGATCAGGCTGGCGACGGTGATCAGGCTGCGATCCCGTTTCGACAGCTCCGGTCTTTTCCACACGTCGTCAAACAGCACGTCGGCGGTGAGTTCGGCAAGTTTGGGTGCGATGCTGCCCACCAGATCGTGCGCCACCTGGCCGGGTGGTTTGGATGCCATGAATCCTCCTGCTAAGGTTGCGGGTGTGTGCGTTGAGATCCTATTGTGAGAGAGACACATGGCTGACAAGAAGATGATTGCCGTCATCGGCGCGACCGGAGCGCAGGGCGGGGGCGTCGTGCGCGCCGTGCTCGCCGACCCGGAACGCCGGTTCGCCGTGCGCGCGATCACGCGGAAGACCGATTCCGAGAAGGCGCGGGCGCTGGCTGCTGCGGGCGCGGAGGTCGTGGCTGGCGATGCCGATGACCCGACAAGTCTCGAGCGCGCGTTCGCGGGCGCTCACGGCGCCTTTGTGGTGACGAACTTCTGGGAGCACCTCTCTCCCGAGCGCGAGTTGAATCAGGCGGCGGCGATGGCGCGGGCGACGAAAGCTGCGGGCGTTGCGCACGTGGTCTGGTCAACGCTCGAGGACACGCGGCTCGCGTTCCCGCTCGGGGACACGCGCCTCAAAACGCTGCATGGGAAGTACAAGGTTCCGCATTTCGACGCCAAGGGCGAAGCGGACGCGGTGTTCGCTGCCGAGGCGGCGCCGACCAGCTACCTCCTGGCCGCTTTTTACTGGGAGAACTTCATCTATTTCGGTCAGGGCCCGCGAAAGAATGCGGATGGCAACTTCGTGCTTGCCCTGCCGCTCGGCGGCGGCAAGCTCCCGGGCATCGCGGCCGAGGACATCGGCAGGTGCGCGTACGGCATCTTTCGGCGCGGACCGCAGGCTGCTGGCCAGCGGTTCGGCATCGCCGGCGATGTGCTCTCCGGCCCCGAGTACGCGGCCGGCTTCTCGCGTCACCTGGGTGTGCCGGTGTCGTTCTACGACATGCCCTTCGACGATTACCGGGCGCTCGGGTTTCCGGGCGCGGACGACATGGGCAACATGTTCGAGCACCACGCCATCCTCGGCGAGGAGTTCCGCCGCCACCGGTCCCCAGAGGTCGCGCGCGCGCTCAATCCGGCGCTGCAGTCGTTCGACGTGTGGCTGCGCGCGAACGCGTCGCGCATCCCGCTCGGCTGATCGGGCCTGCAGTCGGGTTCCGGGTCCGCATGCTATGATTTCGGTTTGTGCCGGCTCCGAATTGCTTCGGAAACGGGACCACAACCGCACCAACCCTTCGCGCCCTTAGCTCAGCTGGATAGAGCGTCTGGCTACGAACCAGGAGGTCGCACGTTCGAGTCGTGCAGGGCGCACCATCCCAACTTCGTTGGGATGGCTACTTTCACCTGGCCCCCTCTGATATTGCTTATCCTCCCTTTACTTGATACTTGTTCCAAGGGAACAACTGACGCGGGAGGCGTGTGCATGTCACACAAAATCGTGCGGTCGGTCATTTTCACAGTGACCCTGACCCTTATTGGCCTCGCCACACCAGCCCTGGCTCACCACAGTTTCGGCGAGTTCCAGATGAACGTGCCGCTGAACTTGTCCGGAACCCTTACCGACATGCACTTTGTCAACCCGCACTCCTACATGGAGATCGACGCGGTCGCTGCGAACGGCAAGAAGTTGCACATGCGCTGCGAGATGCGGGCGGCTACGCTGCTGAAACGTTCCGGCTGGTCCGCCGAGATGTTCAAGGTGGGCTCGCACGTCGAGATCGAAGGGCACCCGCATCGTACGGATCCCGCTGCCTGCTACATCGAGAACCTGAAGATCGGTGATGCGGCCAAGTTGAATCGCAATGATCAGTTCGAGACGAAGACGCACGTCGATACCTCGAAACGCCCGCTCCGCCTGGCCGATGGCCAGCCGAACATCAGTGGCGACTGGGCCGTGGAGCAACTCGTCCTCACTGTTCCCCCGAGCGGCGGGAATGGCTCGATGATTCCAAAGAGCCAGTCGCCGGCGTTCGCGGCCGGCAAGATCACGTTGCAGCAGGTGCAGGCCACGCAGCCGCCGCGACCGACGGTCGTCTACACGGCCGAGGGCAGGAAGGCGGCCGACTCATTCAACGGCCGATCACCGAAGGACAATCCCTGGTTTGCCTGCAAGCCCACGAGCTTCATCCGGGACTGGACCGCGGACTGGCCGATCAATCGGCTCGAGCAGAAGACCACGGCGAACGGCGAGAAGATCATCGATATCACGTACGGTCTGTACAACTTCGAACGTCGTATCCACGTCGGCATGGCCAGGCATCCGGACCGTCTCAAGCCGAGCTACGCCGGCCATTCGATCGGCCACTGGGAAGGCAACACCCTCATTGTTGACACCGTGGGGTTTGCCGCTGGTGTGCTGTCGCCGCCCACGCGCAGCAGCGAGCAGATGCACATCGTTGAGCGCTTCACGTTCGATCCGCAGAAGTTCTCGCTGCGGCGCGACTATTCGGTCACGGATCCGGTGTACCTGGCGGCTCCGTACGAGAGTTACGACATCATGTATCTCTCGGACGTGCCGTTTCAGAAGCAGCCTTGCAAGGACATGACGCCGGAGTTCCAGCAGTAGCCGCCCGGCGGGCCCGTCTATCGTCCGGCCAGAATCCGCACCTTTTCGACGTGCACGCGTGAACGCATCGGCGTGCCGGCGACCGGGTCGGCGGAGACGTTCAGCATCTTTGTCTCTCCGGGACCGATCTCGCCGTCAGCCGTGAACGGAACGGTCGCCATCTCCGCGCCGCTCTCATCCATGTAGGTGAGCTGTCCTTGCAGATCGGCAACAGCGAGGTTGCTGCGATTGGTCCATGAGATGGCCGTGGCTCGCGTGTGGTTGTCCGGTTGGGACTCAACTCGCCATCCGGCGGCAGCGAGAAGTTGCGACGGATCCGTTTCGAGGATCGCCCGCACTTTCTCGTCCGCCGTGGATCCCTTGTCGGGTGTGGTCTCTTCCTGGCCGGCGCAAGACGCGGCGCAGGCGACCATTAGCAGTACACCGACATACCACCTCATTGACTCATTCTAACTAGGCGCCTTCGGTCACGCCCACATGGGTCGATGGACGCGCGCTGGCCAATCTCATGACCTGCTCTCGCACGAGGCGGCCGATCCGTTCGATTTCTTCGTCGGACAGCGACTCGTACACTGGCACCTGCACCGCCGTCGCCGCCCTGTCAGCGCCGGGCATCGACGGACCGGTCCAGCCGAACAACTCCATGCGCGTACAGACGTCCACGTGCATCGGCGCCACGTCCACGCCGCGGCGAATGCAGCGTTTGACGAGCGCCTGGCTGTCAGGCACGTACGCGCAGTACTGGTAGTAGACGTGCGTGCGGTCTTGCGGTATCCGCGGGATCACGATGCCGGGCACATCGCCGAGCAACTGGTCGAGCGTCGAGGCATGGCGCCTCGTGCGTTCGATGAACTGCGGCAACCGCTTGAGTCCCGCCAGCCCGATCGCCGCCTGCACGTTGGTGAAGCGGCCGCGGTACTGCTCCGGCAACGGATCGAGCCGGCGAACGGCTTCCCACATCCGTTCCTCCGGCTTCGCATTCACCCACGACGCGGCGTACCAGATTGGAAAGAGCGAATAGGTGAACACCTTTGGCCGGATGAACGTGTGCTGCCACTTGCCCGACCACAGAATGTGTTCGACGCGCTTCTCAGTCGGCCACTGCTCGGCGTCGGCCGATGCGCTGACGCGCTGCGCGATATCCGCATCGCGAACCCACGCGAGCCCGCCGCCGTAGGTATTCAACGGCTTGAACGCCTGAAAGCTGAAAAAGCTCGCATCGCCCAGCGTCCCGACCATCCGCCCCTTGTACGTCGCGCCCAGCGAATGCGCGCAGTCCTCGATGACCCGCAAGTCGTGGCGCCGGGCAATGTCGAGAATCGGATCCATGTCGCACGCCACGCCGTAGAGATGCGTCGGCAGCACAGCCCGCGTCTTCGGCGTGATCGCGCGCTCCACGGCGCTGGGACTCAGCGTGAACGTGGCCGGATCGATGTCCGCAAACACCGGCGTCAGGCCGGCGACGCGCGCGATTTCGGGAACGACCCAGAAGGTGAACGCCGGGACGATGATCTCGGACCCCGGCGGAAAGTTCATCGCCTTGAGGATGAAATAGAGCGCCATCCTTCCGTACTCAGTCGAGCAGGCGCGCACGTGCCCCGACCCGAGCAGGCGCGCGAACTCCTGCTCGAACGCCTCGATGTGTGGACCCTGGACAAGTTGTTTGCGCCGGCGGCACTCCTCGATGATTGTCTGCGTCTCCGGAACCACGCGCGTGCCAAACCGTGCGATAGCGGCCATGTTTAATGCCTCACTGAGAGTTGACGGGGTTGGGGCGTTCCATGGCGCGGCGTTCGAGCGAGCCGAGCACCTTGAACAACCCGAGCACGGCGACGCCCATCACGAGCGCGCCCTTCCAGCCTTCGAGTCCGAACTGCGCGAGATAGGTGGGTCCCACCCACCCGACGAGCACCAGCAGGACGAACGCCCAGACGAACGCCGACAGCAGGTTGAGGAGCGAGAACTTCCGCGGCGGCACGTCGACCCATGCGCACGCCGCGGCGATCGCGATCCGTAAGCCCGGTGCAAACCGGATGAGCAGCACCATCAGCGTTGCGTGGCGCCCGACGAGATCGACGAGCGGGGCCGCTCGCTGCTGAAGCGACGGATACCGCGAGAGCCACCGCGGCAGGCGCCGGCGAAACGCGTAGAAGTACGCCTGGTCGCCGATCGCCGCGCCGATCGCGCCCGATACGAGCACTCCGAGCGGATGCAACTGTCCCTGCGCGACGAGTGCTGCGGCGCCGATGTAGGCGACCTCGCCTTCGACCACCGCCGCGATGAGCACCACCCAGTACGGCAGCAGCGGGCCGAGCCCCGGCAGATGCATCACGTCCGCGTGCACGAGAGCGCCTGTTCCATTGATGTGACCTCGCGTGCATGCCGCCGGCGGACGCGCACGTCGAGCGCTTCCACCAGCGCGCGCACGCGCGGCGCAGCAATGCGCATGTAGTTCGTCACGAACGACGGACGCATGTAGAACTGCGTGTACGCATTTCCGAGCAGGAACGTCAGCTCGGGGTGTGTCAGCGTCGGATGTGTAAAGGTCGGCGTGAAACCGTCGAACCGCTCCCAGTCGGTTTCGGTGATCGACGGTTGCATCTGCTTGTAGAGCGGGGTACCGGGGTATGGCGTGAGGATCTTGAACTGCGCCACCGTCGACCCGATGTCGATCGAGTACTCGATCGTGGCGCGGATTGATTCCCAGTTGTCTTCGGCAAACCCCAGCACATAGAACGCTGCTGTCACGATACCGAGCTCGCGGCAGCGCTTCAGCACCTGCTTCTGATGCGGCTCAGGGATCGGGCGCCGCCCCACTTTCTTGAGCGTGGCCGGCGCCACCGACTCCACCCCAAAACTCATCGCGCGCAGTCCCGCTCGATACAGCGCGCTCAACAACCCATCGTCCAGACGATCGAGCCGCGTCTCGCATTCGAAGGTGTGCGACAGCGCCCGCGACTGGATGCCGTCGCAGAGCTCGAGCACGCGATCCCGATCCTGCGAGAACAGCGGATCGCGAAAGACGACGTGGATTGGGCCACGTGTGTCCTGCAGGTACGAGAGCTCGTCGAGGACGCTCGCCACCGACCGGCACCGGTAAGTCGACTGGATGCGGTGGGGACAGTAGGTGCAGAACTCAGGACAACTTCGCGACGCCAGCACCGGTAGCGATCCGCCGTACGGGCGTCCGGCAAAGGGCACGCGGATTCGGCGCCGCGGCGGCACCAGTGGTCCCCACGCGGGAAACGGGAGCGAGTCGAGGTCGTCGATCTGGGGGCTGGCGACGATTCCGCTCAGCGTCTCGCCCGCAACGAGCCGCCGCAGCGCCGACTCGGGTTCGCCGTCGATGATGAAGTCAGCCGCGTCCACGAACAGATGCGGCAGCTTCTGCGACGTCAGGCCGATGAATCCCACGCGCAGGCCGAACTCGCGCATCGTTCTGGCCCACGCCGTTTCGCGCCGGTAGTCGACGAGCGACGAGAGCACGATCGCCACGTCCCCGTCGATCAGCTTGCCGGTGGACGCCACGACTTCATGCCCTGCGCCGGCGGCGAGCGCCGCGGCGTAGGCGAGATGCACGCTCGGCATCTCGTGGAACCCGCTCTTCATGCCGGCCACCACGCGGGTGACTTTCGAAAACGGTCTCAGTCTCGATCCGTACCCTCCGACAACGGTGTCTTTGCTGATAAAGCCGTCATTCCCCTTGATGTCTGCCAGGACGATTCGCATGCGCACGCCACCCCACGACGCGTGGCATCGCCACCGCAGGTGCGGCGACGCACGGTCGCGTTCAACACGACATGGGTCTGCGCCCGTTCAAGTCGCGCACAGGCGCGACAAGCGTCCGCGAACGACGGGAACGGGCAGGGCTAGAGGGGGATGCGGGTTGGAGGAGGGCGTGGGGCGAACGGGTCGGTCGCGGTGAAGGAGCCGCGTGCTGGCGGCGGCTGAGGAGACGACGCGTGCGAGGCTTCGAGGGTGAGCGCGATCGGCGAGGCGTGGAGCGTCAGCGCGAAGAGCGCCGACGTGGTGCCAGTGATCGCCGCGGGTTCCTCGTTGTCCGTGTCGTCAACGCGGTGTTTTTCCGGATGCGTCAGCAGTCCCGGAGCAGTGCTGCGCGCGCGATACCGCTTGAGTCCAACTCCATGGTGCCGGGGTGTCCAGACGTGAATCCGCGACTGGTTGTCGCGCGCGATCAGTTCCGGCCGGTCATCGCCGTCGAGATCGCTGGCCACCAGCCGGAGCAGCGGCGCGCCACTCCGAATCACGTGCCTGGTGTTCGAGGCAGAGAGCCAGACGTGAAGAACCGACGGCTCGCGCCGATCCAGCGTGACCCGGTCGTGCCGGCCGTCGCCGTCGAAGTCGATCGCGAGGCGTTGGTCAGCGGCCGCGGCGTGCGGCGCAAGGAGTGCGAAAGTGCAGAGGATCCACAGGGCCTGCCACGGTGTGAGTGCAGCGGGGCGCATGGGGATTGCCCGGATGTTACATCAGCTTCCGGCCGGCCGGCAGAGGGTGGTAGATTCAAGGCTGAAATGGAGGAGGTACACGATGGCCCGTAACCTTCTGACGATTCTTCTCGTTGTATTTGCACTGATAAACGGCGCTTCGGCCGTCCTGGCTCACCATTCAGAAGCGGCTGAATACGATTCGTCGAAACCGGTGAAGGTCACCGGCGTCCTTTCGAAGGTCGAGTGGCAGAACCCGCACATCTGGTTCTATGTCGACGTGAAGGACGAGAACGGCAAGATCACCACCTGGGGCTTCTCCTCCGGCCCTCCCGGATCGCTGATGCGCAGGGGCATCACCAAGGCAATGCTGAAAATCGGCGAGACCGTCAACGTCGAGGGTAACCGCGCCCGCGATGGCTCGAACAACGCCAACAGCCGGCGCGTGACCTACGCCGACGGCACCAACGTCTTTACTGCTCCGGAAGGTGCGCGATGAGCCGCTGGTTGTCGCCCGCTCTCGCCGCTGTATTCGTGCTTGCCGCGATGAGCACGTCACACGCGCAGGACGGCCCGCGCATGTCCGACGGCAAGCCTGACTTCTCCGGGATCTACACGCAGCCATCCACGGTCAACGCCACCGGACCTCGCGGCAACCTGATCTTCAACGCCGACAAGATGGCCCCGGTCAAGCCCGGCGCCGAAAGCCTGCTCTACCAGCCGCGCACCGGCGATGCCCGCATCGACGAACCGCGTGCGGTCTGCATGCCCTCGGGTTTTCCATCCGGCATGCTCTACATCCTGCCGATCCAGATCGTGCAGAACACCAAGTACATCGTCATCACGCCCGAGCTCCAGCACGCATCGCGGATCATCCCGCTCGACGGACGTCCGCATCGAGAGGGGCTCGAGCCGTCGTACTACGGTGATTCGGTCGGCAAGTGGGACGGCGACACGCTCGTCATCGACACCGTCAACTTCAAGCGCTGGATTCTGGACGACTACCACTACACGGATCCGACGAAGTCCCGCTGGCACAGCGATGCGCTGCATACCGTCGAAACGCTGAAGCGCGCCGGCAACAAGCTGCAGTACCGCATCACCATCGACGATCCGAAGATTTTCACGCAGCCGTTCTCTCAGGACTTCGAATTGACGCTTCGCCCCGACTGGGACCAGATCGGTCTCCTCGAGTACGTGTGCGAAGAGAACAACCGCTGCTCCGGCGGTAACTGCAAGGCGCCCACGAAGTAGCTAACTTCCTAGCCATCCCAACATCGTTGGGATGGCTCCCACTTCCCCCTTCCCACTTCCCCCTTCCCACTTCCCCCTTCCCCCTTCCCCCTTACTCTCGCTCCTCCGGTTTGCACACGTTGTGCGCCCGAAGGCGGTTCGTGCGCAAGTTCACTCCTTGAGTTGATAGACGATCCCGTGGACTAGAGCCCAGGGGAACGCACCCGTTCACAACGGGTTCAAACACGGAGCTCTCCCAGGAACGGATCGCTGGCCTGGAAGAGATGAAGACATTTGACGCACGGCAAGTACATCCGCACGTCCCCCACGAGCTACGCCAGAGCGCTGAGATACATCACGCTGGTCGTGGCTCTTGTTTTCTGTTTCGAAGAATTTCCGCGCGGCTCACTGCTTGGAGGCGCAACCGGCACGTGGGTGCCGGCCGGCTCCATGGCCGGTGCGCGCACGGGCGCCGCGTCGATCCTGCTGAAGGACCTGCGGCTGCTCGTGATCGGCGGCGAACGCGCCGGCAGCCTGCTGTCGAGCAGCGAGTTCTTCTATAGCGACGACGGCACGTTCGCGCCGGCGGGAGCGATGAATGCCGCCCGCCGCGGGCACGTGGCGGTCCTGCTGCAGGACGGTCGTGTGTTGGTCGCAGGTGGCCAGACCCCCGAGGAAATTCCGACCAACACCGCGGAAATCTACGATCCGGTCACTGACGCCTGGACGTTCACGGGAAGCATGATCGACGCGCGTGCAGGCGCTACGGCGACGCTCCTCGGCGACGGCCGCGTGCTGATTGCGGGCGGCGAGAACGCTGGCGGCATCCTCGCCACACTCGAGATCTTCGATCCGGCCACCGGCACCTTCAGCGATGCGGGCCGGCTCGTCCCCGGACGCAAAGACCACGCAGCCGCGGTGCTTCCCGATGGCAAGGTGCTCATCATCGGTGGCACGGACGGACAGGGAGTGCTGACGTCTGTCGAGATGTACGACCCGGAGACCGGGTCGGTGTCACCCGGTCCTGAGCTGTCCGTCGCTCGAGCAGGCCATACGGCCACAACGCTGCTTGACGGCACGGTGGCGGTCATTGGCGGAACGAGCGGAAGCAACGAGCTGGCGTCGGCGGAAGTGTACGACCCGGCGGTGGGAAGCTTCGTGCTCGCGACAGGAGGGCTCGGCGCCGCCCGGCGTGGCCACCTCGCGTTCCTGCTTCCCTACAACAACAACGTCTTGATCGTCGGCGGAACAACCAATGGTGCGCCGCTGGCCTCCGCGGAGTTGTACGTCCCGTGGAAGCGCGCGTTCCAGCCAACAGGCTGGCTGGCGACTGCGCGCGCGGGCGCCACAGGCAGCGCTCTTCCTGTGGACGGACTGCTCGTCACGGCTGGCGGCACCAGCACCGGCGACCGTCACCTCTCCAGCTCAGAGCTCTATAGCTTTGCCACCGTGAAGACCGACCAGGACGACTACATCCCTGGCGCGACGGTCACGATCACGGGCCGCGGTTGGGAGCCAGGCGAGACGGTGAGCCTCCGCTTGCACGAGACCATCCAGCCTCCGATTCACGACGACATCCTGTTCGAGACGGTCGCTGACGCAAACGGCAACATCGTCGACACCAGCTTCATGCCCGACGAGCACGACCTCGGCGTCAGGTTCATGCTGACGGCGGGCGGCCGGTCGTCTGAAGCGCTGTGGACGTTTACCGACGGTCCACCCGCGACCATCATCGTCGAGAAGCAGACGCTGCCCGAGGGTTCTACCGAGAGCTTCTTCTTCACGGGAGCTGTTGGCGGGATCGTCTTTGACAACGGCACCATCACCGCCGGCAACCTTCCGTCAGACCGGACGTACACGTCAACCGAGGACCCCACGCCGGGCTGGACGCTGACCAGCATCGTCTGCAACGACAGCGACAGCACAGGCGACGTCGCGCAGCGCAAGGCCACTTTCCGCGTGTCAGCCGGTGAGACGGTGAAGTGCACCTTCACCAACACCCAGAGCGGCTCGATCGTCGTCGTCAAGGATGCGGTACCGAATTCCGCGCAGGACTTCTCGTTTGCAACGGGCGGCGGGCTGAGCCCGGCGACGTTTGATCTGGATGACGACGCCGGCGCCGTGGGCGAGAGCTCGGTGCTGTCGAATTCGCGCACCTTCAGCGACCTGATGCCCGGCTCTTACAGCGTTTCGGAGATGGGGCTACCGGCGGGATGGGAGCTCAGTGGTTCGAGCTGCGTGAGCTCGATCGGCGATGGGGAAGACGCAAACAACCTCGAGTTGGACCCCGGCGAAACGATCACGTGCACCTTCACCAACACACGGCCGGCAACGGTAACGGTGACGAAGACCGCCGTGGGCGGGGATGCGAGCTTCTCGTTCTCGGGCAACCTGGGACTCGCCAGCCTGACCACGACCGGTGGGACGGCGACGCAGAGCTTCACGTTCTCGAGCCTTCCCATCGGTGGCGTCACGAGAACGGTCACGGAGTTGGCGGGGCCGGCGGGGTGGGATTTCACGAGCCTAAGCTGCGTCGATCCCGATGGCGGCTCGCAGGTCGTCGGCGCGACGGGCACGCTCGATATCGATCCGGGTGAAGCGATCGCGTGCACCTTCACGAATACGAAGCGCGGAACGATTCGCGTCGTGAAGAACACCGTCGGCGGCGACGGCACCTTCAGCTTCGCGAGCTCGTTCGGTTTGAGCACGCTGACGACGACCGGGGGCACCGGGATCTTCACATCGGCGAGCCTCGCGCCGGGCGCCGGCTACAGCGTCAGTGAAATCGTGCCGTCGGGCTGGGACCTGACGAGTTCCGTGTGCAGCAGCGGTACGGCCGCGAACGTGATCGTCGCGCCAGGAGCGCAGACCACGTGCACGTTCACCAACACCAAGCGGGCAACAGTGGTGGTGGAGAAACACACGGTAGGCGGTGAGGGCAGCTTCGCGTTCACGTCGACGGGCATCACGCCCGGAACCTTCTGGCTGACGACGGCCGGAGGCACCGCGACGCAGACTTTTGGGAATCTGCTGCCGGGTGGCAGCGTCTCCGTGAGCGAGTTCGCGCCCGTGGCCGACATCACCATGCAGGCCACGCCGATCGCCTTTATTACGGCCCCGCTCGGCGGCGGGAACCATGACATCGAAGTGATTCGCGATGGGGTCTATCCGGTTCTGGAGACCGCCGTACCGTCGCAGCAGTACGACACGTGGACCGGCGATGCGACGCGGCCGATCGACTGGATCGGCTACTCGTTTTCATCGGCCCACACTTTTACCGGCCTCGATTTCCAGGAAGGCGGCCAGTTTGTCGATGGCGGCTTCTTCACGACGATGGGGGTGCAGGTGCGATCGGGCGGGGTCTGGTCCGACGTCGCCAATCTCTCTGTCGTCCCCATTTACCCGCTCGGCAACGGGCTCGGTTTCGAGCGGTTCACGCTGACCTTCACGCCGGTCGACGGTGACGCGATCCGTGTGATCGGCACGCCCGGCGGCTCCGCGCACTTCATTTCGGTCGGAGAGCTGCGGGTGTGGGCGAATGAGTCGGACCAGCCGACGCTCGCATCCCCCGGGTGGGATCTGACGAGTGCGACGTGTTCGGACGGCAGCCCAGTTACCGCGATTGCGCTGAGCCCCGGTGAAGTCGTGACGTGCACCTTCACCAACACCAAGCGTGGAACGATCGCCATCGTCCAGGACACGGTGCCGGACGATGCACAGGACTTTACTTTCACGACGACCGGCCTGACACCGGGCAGCTTCGTGCTCGACGACGACGGAGATGCAGGGAACGGGACGTCGAACACTCGCCTCTTCCACGTAGCCCCCGGCAGTTACAGCGTGACCGAGAGTGGCGTGCCGGGCTTCGATCTATCGGCGCTGGCGTGCGTGACTAGTGGTGCCGGGACGAGCGCGACGAGCGTTCCCGCGTCGGCGCTCGCGACGGTCTCGCTCGGTGCGGGCGGAACGGCGACCTGCACGTTCACGAACACGCGGCGCGGGACGATCCGCGTCGTGAAGAACACCGTGGGCGGAGACGGAACGTTTGGCTTCACCAGCAGCTTTGGGCTGAGCACGCTCACCACAACCGGCGGGACGGCGAGCTTCACTTCAGCGGGCCTGGTGCCGGGCTCCGGGTACAACGTGAGCGAGACCGTGCCGGCCGGCTGGGACCTGACGAGCGCGGTCTGCAGCAGCGGCACGCCTGCGAACGTGAATGTGGCACCGGGGGCGGAAACCCTCTGCACGTTCACCAACACGAAGCGCGCAACACTCGTAGTTGAGAAGCACACAGTGGGCGGGGATGGCACGTTCCCGTTTTCGACGACAGGGCTGACCCCGGCCAGCTTCAACCTCACGACGACGGCAGGGGCTGCGGCGCAGACCTTCAACAACGTGGTGCCGGGCAACGGCTACGCGGTGAGCGAGACCGCGCAGGCGGGATGGGACCTGACGAGCGCCACATGTTCTGATGGCAGCCCGATCTCGGCGATCGACCTGAGTCCGGGTGAAGTGCTCACCTGCTCGTTCACGAACACGAAGCGCGGCACCATCCGCGTCGTCAAGAACACGCTGGGCGGCGACGGGACGTTCGGCTTCACGAGCACGTTTGGCCTGACCACGCTGACGACGAGCGGCGGCACGGCAAGCTTCACGTCGGCCAGCCTCGCGCCCGGCTCCGGGTACAGCGTGAGTGAGACGGTACCCGCCGGCTGGGATCTGACGAGCGCGGTCTGCAGCAGCGGCACAATCGGCGATGTGGTTGTCGCGCCAGGGGCGGAAACCACCTGCACCTTCACGAACACCAAGCGCGGGACGATCACGATCGTCAAAGACACGGTGCCCGATCACGCGCAGGACTTCTCCTTCACGGGGAATGGACCTGGCGGGTTCACCTTCGACGGCGGCTTCAGCCTCGACGATGACGGCGCCAGCGACCCGACGCTGCCAAACACGCGCACGTTCATCGATCTGGTTCCGGGGAGCTACAGCGTTCAGGAAGCGGCCGTGCAGGGATTTGACCTGACGGCGGTCGAGTGCGTCGCGACCGGCGCAGGTACGACCGCGACAGGTACGCCGCAGAGCGGCACGGCGGCCATCACGCTGGGAGCGGGCGGCGCGGTGACGTGCACGTACCGGAATCGCCAGCGCGGCACGCTCACGATTCTCGAGGACACGCTGCCGAACGATCCACAGGACTTCGGCTTTACGGGCAGTGGCCCGGGAACGTTTGCGTTCGGAGGCGGCTTCTTCCTCGATGACGACGCGAATCCGGCGTTGTCGAACACGACGACGTTTGGCAACGTGGTGCCGGGCGCTTACATCCTCAACGAAGCGGGCGTCGGCGGCTTCGACACGGTGGTGGCGTGCGTCGATCCGGACGGCCAAACCACCACGCTGGGCGCTACGGCGATCATCGATATCGATCCGGGCGAGGTCGTGACCTGCTCGTTCACCAACACCAAGCGGGCGACGCTGGTGGTGGAGAAGCACACGGTCGGCGGTGACGGGACGTTCGCGTTCACGACGACGGGTCTCTCGCCGGGGAACTTCAGCCTGACGACCGACTTCGGCGTGGCGACACAGACCTTCGGGAATCTATTGCCGGGCGGAAGCTTCTCGGTGGCCGAGACGGCGCCGGTGGAGGACATCACTGCGCAAGCGACGCCCATCGCCTTCATTACCGCGCCGCTCGGCGGCGGCAACCACGATATCGAAGTGATTCGGGACGGGATCTTCCCGCCGGCCGGCACGCCTGATCCGTCGCAGCAATACGACACTTGGACCGGCGATGCGACGCGGCCGATCGACTGGATCGGCTACTCGTTTTCCGCAGCGCATACGTTCACTGGCCTCGATCTTCAGGAAGGCGGCCAGTTTGTCGATGGCGGCTTCTTCACGACGATGGGGGTGCAGGTGCGATCGGGCGGGGTCTGGTCCGACGTCGCCAATCTCTCTGTCGTCCCCATTTACCCGCTCGGCAACGGGCTCGGTTTCGAGCGGTTCACGCTGACCTTCACGCCGGTCAGCGGTGACGCGATCCGCGTAATCGGCACGCCGGGCGGATCGGCACACTTCATTTCAGTCGCTGAGTTGCGTGTCTGGGCGGATGAACCTGATGGGCCGACGTCCGCGACGGCGGCGTGGGACCTGTCGAGCGCAACCTGTTCGGACGGGAGCCCACTGACGGCGATCGCGCTGAGCCCCGGTGAAGTGGTGACGTGCAGTTTCACCAACACGAAGCGGGGCACGATCGCCATCGTCCAGGACACGGTGCCCAATGACGCGCAGGACTTCACCTTCACCACGACGGGTGGCCTGACGCCCGACAGTTTCGTGCTGGACGATGATGGCAATTCGGGCAACGGCACGGCGAAGACCCGGTTCTTCTACGCCGCCCCCGGAACCTACGGGGTAAGCCAGGCCAGTGTGCCCGGCTTCGATCTGGCGGCGCTGGAGTGCTCGGCAAGCGGCGCCGACACCAGCACGACGGAGACTCTCGCCAGCGGGCTCGCGACGATCAATCTGGGCGCCGGCGGATTGGTGACGTGCACGTTCACCAACACCAAGCGCGGCACGATTCACGTCATCAAGAACACGGTGGGCGGCGACGGCACGTTCGGCTTCACGAGCACGTTCGGCCTGAGCACGCTGACGACGACCGGTGGCACGGCGAGCTTCACATCCGCTGGCCTGGTGCCGGGCGCGGGATACAGCGTCGCTGAGACTGTGCCGGCCGGCTGGGATCTGACGAGCGCGGTTTGCAGCAGCGGCACGATCGACAACGTGACCGTGGCGCCGGGGCAGGAAACCACCTGCACGTTCACCAACACGAAGCGCGGCACGATCCGCGTCGTCAAGAACACGATCGGCGGCGACGGCACATTCGGCTTCACGAGCACGTTCGGGCTGAGCACGCTGACGACGAGCGGCGGCACGGCGAGCTTTACCTCGGCGAGCCTGGTGCCGGGCGCGGAGTACAGCGTCAGCGAAACGGTGCCGGCCGGCTGGGACCTGACGAGCGCGGTGTGCAGCAGCGGCACGCCAACGAGTGTCACCGTGTCGCCAGGCGCGGAGACGACCTGCACGTTCACCAACACCAAGCGCGGGACGATTCGCGTCGTCAAGAACACCCTCGGCGGCAATGGGACGTTCGACTTCACGAGCACGTTCGGGCTGAGCACGCTGACGACCACCGCGGGCACGGCGAGTTTCACGTCGGGCACCTTGCTGCCGGGCTCCGGGTACAGCGTGAGCGAAACGGTACCGGCGGGCTGGGACCAGACGAGCGCCGTCTGCAGCAGCGGCACGACCAGCAACGTGATCGTGGCGCCCGGCGCAGAAACAACCTGCACCTTCACCAATACGAAGCGCGGGACGATCCGCGTCGTCAAGAACACAGTCGGCGGCGACGGCACGTTCCCGTTCACGAGCTCGTTTGGTCTGACCTCGCTGACGACCAGCGCCGGGACGGCCAGCTTCACGTCGGGAAACCTGCAGCCCGGCTCGGGGTACAGCGTCAGCGAGACGGTGCCCGCAGGATGGGACCAGACGAGCGCGACCTGCAGCAGCGGCACGCCTGCGAATGTGACGGTATCGCCAGGCGCCGAGACGACCTGCACGTTCACCAACACGAAGCGCGGCACGATCCGCGTGGTGAAGAACACGATCGGCGGCAACGGCACGTTCGGCTTCACCAGCACGTTCGGCCTGAGCACCTTGACGACCAGCGCCGGCACGGCGAGCTTTACGTCAGCGACGCTGGCGCCGGGTTCCGGCTACAGCGTCAGTGAAACGGTGCCGGCCGGCTGGGACCTCACGAGCGCCGTGTGCAGCAGCGGCACGCCTGCGAACGTGACCGTGGCGCCTGGCGCCGAGACCACCTGCACGTTCACGAACACCAAGCGCGGCACGATCCGCGTGGTCAAGAACACCGTGGGCGGCGATGGGACGTTCCCGTTCACGAGCACGTTTGGCCTCACGTCGCTGACAACGAGCGCGGGGACAGCGAGCTTTACGTCCGCGGCTCTGGTTCCAGGCTCGGGCTACAGCGTGAGCGAAACAGCGCCTGCCGGGTGGGATCAGACGAGCGCGACCTGCAGCAGCGGCACGCCTGCGAATGTGACGGTGTCGCCTGGCGCGGAGACCACCTGCACGTTCACCAACACGAAGCGCGGCACGATCCGTGTCGTCAAGAACACCATCGGCGGTGACGGCACGTTCCCGTTCACGAGCACGTTTGGCCTGACGTCGCTGACCACAAGCGCCGGGACGGCGAGCTTTACGTCGGCGGCCCTGGTGCCAGGCTCCGGCTACACCGTGAGCGAAACAGTGCCGGCCGGCTGGGATCTCACCAGTGCGGTCTGCAGCAGCGGCACTGCCGCGAACGTGATCGTCGCGCCCGGCGCGGAAACGACCTGCACGTTCACGAATACGAAGCGCGGGACGATCCGCGTCGTCAAGAACACCGTCGGCGGCGACGGGACGTTCCCGTTCACGAGCACGTTCGGTTTGACCTCGTTGACGACGAGCGCGGGGACGGCGAGCTTCACGTCGGCGAGCCTCGTGCCGGGGTCTGGATATAGCGTCAGCGAAACGGTGCCGGCCGGATGGGACCTCACGAGCTCCTCGTGTAGCAGTGGCACAACCGAAAACGTGATCGTGGCGCCTGGGCAGGAAACGACCTGCACGTTCACCAACACCAAGCGCGGGACGATTCGCGTCGTCAAGAACACCGTCGGCGGCAACGGCACGTTTGGCTTCACGAGCACGTTCGGCCTGAGCACGTTGACGACGAGCGGTGGCACGGCGAGCTTCACGTCGGCCGGCCTCGTTCCGGGCTCGTCGTACAGCATCAGCGAGACGGCACAACCGGGTTGGGACCTGACGAGCGCGGTCTGCAGTAGCGGCACCACCGCCAACGTGATCGTGGCGCCGGGCGCGGAAACGACCTGCACGTTCACCAACACGAAGCGCGGAACGATCCGCGTCGTGAAGAACACCGTCGGCGGCGACGGGACGTTTGGCTTCGCGAGCACGTTCGGGCTGACCAGCCTGACGACCAGCGCAGGGACGGCGAGCTTCACGTCCGCGAGTCTGGCGCCGGGTTCCGGGTACAGCGTGAGCGAGACGGTGCCGGCGGGCTGGGATCTCTCGAGCGCGGTCTGCAGCAGCGGCACCATCTCGAATGTGATCGTTGCCGCTGGCGCGGAGACGACCTGCACGTTCACAAACACGAAGCGCGGCACGATTCGCGTCGTCAAGAACACCGTCGGTGGCGATGGGACGTTCGGCTTCACGAGCACGTTCGGTCTGACCTCACTCACCACGAGCAGTGGCACGGCGAGCTTTACGTCCGCGAGCCTCGCGCCCGGGTCTGGCTACAGCGTGAGTGAAACGACCGTGCCGGCCGGCTGGGACCTGACGAGCGCGGTCTGCAGCAGCGGCACGATCGCGAATGTGACCGTCGCGCCCGGCGCGGAAACGACCTGCACGTTCACGAATACGAAGCGCGGGACGATCCGCGTGGTGAAGAACACGCTGGGCGGCGACGGGACGTTCGGCTTCACGAGCACGTTCGGTCTGACCTCGCTGACGACGAGCGGCGGCACGGCGAGCTTCACGTCGGCCAGCCTCGCGCCCGGCTCCGGGTACAGCGTGAGTGAGACGGTGCCAGCCGGGTGGGACCTGACGAGCGCCGTCTGCAGCAGCGGCACCGCTGCGAACATGATCGTCGCGCCTGGCGCGGAAACGACCTGCACGTTCACCAATACGAAGCGCGGCACGATCACGATCGCCAAAGACACGCTGCCTGACCACGCGCAGGACTTTGGCTTCACGGGAAGCGGACCAGCGGGGTACACGTTCAACGGCGGATTCAGTCTCGACGATGACGGCGACCCGACGCTGCCGAGCACGCGCACGTTCATCGATCTGGTTCCCGGCAGCTACAGCGTGCAGGAAACTGCGGTCGACGGGTTTGACCTGACGGCGATCGACTGTGTGGCCACCGGCACGGGCAGTAGTGCGACTGGCACCCTCGGCACTGGCACGACCGCGATCACGCTGGGCGCCGGCGGCGCGGTGACATGCACGTACCGAAATCGCCAGCGCGGCACGCTGACGATTCTCCAGGACACCCTGCCGAACGATCCGCAGGACTTCGGCTATACCGGGAGCGGCCCGGGGACGTTCACCTTCGGTGGCGGGTTCTTCCTGGACGACGACTCGAATCCGACGTTGGCGAACACGACGACGTTCGGCAACGTGGTGCCGGGCACCTACATCCTGAACGAAGCGGCCGTGGGCGGCTTCGACACCGTGGCGGCATGCGTTGATCCCGACGGCCAGAGCTCGACGCTCGGCGCCACGGCGACCATCGACATCGATCCGGGCGAGGTCGTGACCTGCACGTTCACGAACACGAAGCGCGGCGCGCTCACGATCGTGAAGAACACGGTGGGCGGCGACGGGACGTTCCCGTTTACCGCGACCGGGCTGACACCGGGAAGCTTCAACCTGACGACGGCCGGCGGCACGGCGACGCAGAGTTTCGCCAACCTTGTGCCCGGTGGCGCGTATGCGGTGAGCGAAGCGGTGCCCGCGGGGTGGGTGCAGACGAGCGCGAGTTGCTCGGACGGCAGCCCGCTGACGGCGATCGGAATCAGCCCGGGCGAAGCGGTGACGTGCACCTTCACCAACACCAAGCAGGCGACGCTGGTGGTGGAGAAGCACACCATCGGCAACGACGGTACGTTCTCCTTCTCGACGACCGGGCTGACGCCGGCAAGCTTCAACCTGACAACCAGTGGCGGTGTCGCGTCACAGAGCTTCACCAGTCTGGCGCCTGGCAGCGGCTACGCGGTGAATGAGACGGTGCCGGCAGGGTGGTCGCTGACGAGCGCGAGTTGCTCGGACGGCAGCCCGGTAAACGGGATCACGCTGAGTCCTGGTGAGGTCGTGACCTGCTCGTTTACGAACACGCAGCGCGGCACGATCACGATCGTGAAGAACACGGTCGGCGGGGACGGCAGCTTCGCCTACACCGGCACGCTTGGCTTGACGTCGCTGACGACGAGTGGCGGGACGGTGACGCGGACCTTCGGCGACCTCGGGCCGGGCACCTACACGGTGGCCGAGACCAACCCTGCGCCAGCGTTCGACTTCACCAGCCTGGTCTGCGTAGACCCGACGACCAACACGGTGGTGACGCCAGCGACGCGGTCCGCATCCATTGACCTTGCCGCCGGCGAGACGGTGACGTGCACGTTCACGAACACCAAGCGCGGCGCGATCACGATCGTGAAGAACACGGTCGGCGGCGACGGCACCTTTGCCTACACCGGCACGCTCGGCCTGACAGCGTTGAGCACGACCGCTGGGACGGCGTCGCAGACCTTCAGTAACCTCGGACCGGGCAACTACACAGTGGCCGAGACGGATCCGGCGCCGAGCTTCGACTTCACGAGCCTGGTGTGCGTCGACCCGACGAGCAACACGGTGGTGACGCTGGGAACGCGGTCGGCGAACATCGCGCTCGCGGCGGGTGAGTCAGTCACCTGTACCTACACGAACACCAAGCGCGGCGCGATCACGATCGTGAAGAACACGGTCGGCGGCGACGGCAGCTTCTCGTACACCGGCACGCTCGGCCTGACGGCGTTGAGCACCACTGCCGGCACGGCGTCGCAGACGTTCAGCAACCTGGGACCTGGCGTTTACACCGTCGCGGAGACCAATCCGGCGCCGGCGTTCGACTTCACGAGCCTCGCCTGCGTAGACCCGACGACCAACACGGTGGTGACGCTGGGAACGCGGTCCGCGGCCATCGACCTCGCGGCGGGTGAATCGGTCACCTGCACGTTCACCAACACCAAGCGTGGCGCGATCACCATCGTCAAGAACACGATCGGCGGTGACGGCAGCTTCGCCTACACGGGAACTCTCGGCCTCACGTCGTTGAACACCACCGGCGGCACCGTGTCGCAGACGTTCAGCAACCTCGGACCTGGCACTTATACGGTGGCCGAGACCAACCCCGCGCCCGCGTTCGACTTTACGAATCTCGTGTGCGTCGACCCGACGAGCAACACGGTGGTGACGCTGGGCACAAGGTCGGCGTCGATTGCCCTCGGCGCCGGCGAGTCGGTGACGTGCACGTTCACCAACACCAAGCGCGGCGGGATCACGATCGTGAAGAACACGGTCGGCGGCGATGGCACCTTCGCGTACACAGGAACGCTCGGCCTGACCACGCTGACGACCACTGGCGGGACGGTGTCGCAGACGTTCGGCAATCTGGCACCGGGCGCCTACTCGGTGGCCGAGACCAACCCCGCGCCCGCCTTCGACTTCACGAGCCTGGCGTGCGTCGACCCGACCACCAACACCGTGGTGACGCAGGGCACACGGTCGGCAGCGATCGACCTCGCCGCTGGTGAGTCAGTGACCTGCACGTTCACCAACACGAAGCGCGGCGGGATCACGATCGTCAAGAACACGATCGGTGGCGACGGCACTTTCGCCTACACCGGCACGCTCGGCTTGACGACGCTGACGACCACTGGCGGGACGGTCTCGCAGACGTTCAGCAATCTGGCACCGGGCGCCTACACGGTGGCCGAGACCAACCCGGCGCCGGCGTTCGACTTCACGAGCCTGGCGTGCGTAGACCCGACCACCAACACCGTGGTGACGCTGGGCACGCGGTCCGCCGCGATTGACCTCGCCGCCGGCGAGTCAGTGACCTGCACGTTCACCAACACGAAGCGCGGCGGGATCACGATCGTCAAGAACACGATCGGTGGCGACGGCACTTTCGCCTACACCGGCACGCTCGGCTTGACGACGCTGACGACCACTGGCGGGACGGT
>JADMIO010897345.1_pt1 | contig 55786 bp, 51 predicted proteins | sample 8958161 | NCBI WGS metagenome assembly JADMIO01 (sample SAMN16585339, study PRJNA669376) | soil metagenome | isolation source: Crop rotation soil | place: USA: Cullars Rotation, Alabama | collected 2011
AGGTGAGCCAGTGTGATTACATTTGCGGCCTAACTGTGGCCAGTCCAGTTACGCTGGAGTCACTAGTATTTAGGTGACACTATAGAAGCGGCCGCGACAACTTGTCCACGTGGAATTCTAAGCTTAGGATCCCAATGTGCTGGAAAGGGGTTCACAGTGACACACAACCTGGTGGGAAGAGGTTTGACCTGGGTGCCAGTACCAGAAGATCCGGATGATTTGCCACCGCTTCCTGGTTCGGCGCAGTGGCCAACCCCGGTGTGGGGGAAAAGCGTTCGCTACAAGGATTATCGGCTGAGCCCCACAGGGGAGATTACCGTAAGCGATAAAAGACAGGGCCGCGGTCTCACCGGCAGCTGCGTCGGCAGCGGGTCGAAGACATTCGCACTCAGCGAGCTTCCCCCAGCTGCCTTGAGCTACTTCCTCCTGCGGCTGGGGACAAACGGCCGATATTTCCTCCGGTTCGGGATGATGGGCGGGAATATGATCTTTCAAGAGAACAACAGTTGCACCAAGAAGCCACTCGAGGTCAACGAGGTTACCGTCATGCTCACTCCGGGATTCGAGGCGCCGGTAGTGTACGGAGTGAAAGGGGCACTGCCCGCTCCGCGGGTAGAGGCGGGAATGTCGATTACGGGGAGCTGGGATTTTGCCGAACCAAACCGGAAGTAATGCGATCTGAGCCAGGGTTACCGGGCGGTCAGAGTGGGAACGCGAGCTGGATTCCGTCGATCTGGGTCACGCGGATCGGCGGAAGCGGCTCGTCCTGGTCGGCTACATGGATGGTGCCGCGAAACTTGACCCGCCGGAGCGCGCGACTCACTTCGCTTCGAGCGACCGTAGCGTCATTGCAGTGCTGACTGAGATGAGCCAGAACAACTACCGAGAGACCCGGATGATGAAGCTGCGCCAGAAGCTGTGCCGCAGCGCGGTTGGAGAGGTGTCCAGCCGAGCCGGCTATTCGCCGCTGCACCACCGCCGGGTATTCGCTGGTGCGAAGCTGGACCTCGTCGTGGTTGGCCTCGAGCACGATGGCTGAAAGATCCCGCAGCAGATAGCGAACCGCGGTGGTGGCACGGCCCAGATCGTAGGCCACTCCGATACTTGTCTCGTCGGAGTCACGAACCACCACCGCTAAGGGTTCCACGGCATCGTGAGCGGTTGGACACGCCTCGACCGAGAACGGCCCCAGCTCGACCCTGGTACAGAGGCCGAGGGGCCGGTGTTCCGCGTCCTCCATCCTGGGAGCAAGTCGTCCCCATGTTCCCGGTGCTGTCAGCACCGGCGCTCGAAGGCGGCGCGCGAGGAGCGCGGCCCCACAGGCATGGTCGCCGTGCTCGTGGGTGAGCACAATCCCGGCAACTCTCCCAAGTTCGAACCCCGCCGAGTCGGCGCGACGCTCCACTTCTTTCGCGCTGAATCCGGCATCGATTAGGAGCGCCACACCTTCGGATTCCACCGCACAGCAGTTGCCCCTCGACCCCGAGCCCAGAACATAGAGCGTGATCACCGGGCAATACTCCGCTGAAAGGTCTGCCGCAACGATTCACGCCGCTCCGGCGAGAAGGGGACAGCGCGCCTGGTCATCACCCGCTCGGCGATCCGTAAGAATCCATCCTCGGTCATCCGCTCCCCCCCGCTGGAGCCCCAGGCGAATGGCGGCACATGCTTGGGTGGTGTCGGCGCTCCGAACACATTGGCCCCGGCGGACACCACCGTTCCGGTCGCGAGCATCGTGCCGATCGCCGTCTTCGCATGGTCGCCGAAGAGGGTGCCCACATTGAGCCGTCCGGTTTCGATTCGCTCGCCATCGATCTCGAGGCGAACCTGGCCATAGGTGTTCTTGAGATTCGAGGTCGTGGTTCCGGCTCCCAGGTTCACCCAGTGTCCTACGACGCTGTGTCCCACGAACCCGTCGTGGCTCTTGTTGGCGAAACCGAAGAAGACGCTGGAGGAGATCTCGCCGCGCACCCGGCATTCCGGACCGAACACGCTGCCGCGGATGAAACCGCCGAGGACGCGAGTTCCCGGCCCAACGTAGGTCGGCCCTTCCAGTCTGCTACCGTTGCGGATCTCAGAGCCCTGGTCGATGACTACTGCACCGTGACGAACGTCGAAGACCACTCCAGGCTCGACGGTGGCGCCGAGGCATACGAGCCGGGACGGGTCGCCCAGGACGAGGCTTCCTTCGGGGACCCGATCAGCGCGCGCGGCCAGGAAGTCGGCGCAGTCATCGGCGAGCAGGTGGTCCAATGCGGTGAGCAGGTCGAAGGTGCCACGAAGCCGCAGTCCTTCTATCTCGAAGCCAGGACCCTTGTCGTTGGGGCCGGTCCAGCGCTCTCCCTCTGGCACGATCCAGCCGACGGTCTCCTCCCGGTGCAGGAGACGGCGTGCGGTTGGGCCCGGTGTCAGCGGAACTCCAGTGGGAGCGAACCAGCTGGAGCCGATGATGGCCGGGCCTTCGATCGACTCCATCGCTCTGAGCGGTGGCTCGTCTCCCTCGCTGAATCCAGCGGCATGAGTTCCCCAGGTCGCCTTGGCGTCGACACCGGCTGCCGCCTCCCAGCGTTCCCTGATTCTCCAGATGCCCGCGCGCAGCTCGGCGATGGGGCGGACTCCCGCAAACGGAGCCCATACCGCGCCGGGCGGGTCAGGCTCCAGAAGATAGAGCGCCGTCACCCGTCCAGTTCGCGGACGTCGGGTGGAAGCACATCGAGGAGCTGCTTGATGGACGCCGCCTGCTCGACGGGCATGATCAGGATGCGGCCGTTGGCTTCAACGACAATGAGATCCTTCACCCCGCTCAGCACCACGGTGCTGCCCTGGGACCAGACAATGCAATCCTTGGTTTCGTGCAGAAAAGCATTGCCGACGACGACGTTGCCGCTGGTGTCCTTGGGCCGGACCCGGGTGAGGGCCTGCCAGGTGCCAATGTCGTCCCAGGCAAACGCACCACTCACAACGGCAACAGCGGCACTGCGCTCCAGCAGCCCCACATCGATGGAAATCGGAGTGACCTCTCGAAAGAACCGATTCACATCGCCGGTTTGGAGCGCTGATAGATAGGGCGCCACCTCCGGCGTATGCGCCTGGACTTCGGCCAGCAACCGGTCGGCCGTCCAGGCAAAGAGCCCACTGTTCCAGAGGGCGCCCGCCGCCATGAGATCGAGGGCGGTGGCGGCATCGGGCTTCTCGGAGAAACGGGCAACCATTCGGGCGCCGTCTCCCAGCGAGGGTCCAGGCACGATGTACCCGTAGCCGGTCTCCGGGCGGGATGGCACCACGCCCACCGTGACCAGGCGGTCGTGCTGGCGCGCGGTCGCAAGAGCGGTGTCCGCGGTTTTCCGAAAGGCGGCGGCATCGCCGATGGCCCAGTCGGCATGCAGCGAGAGTACCTCCGCGTCCGCGTCCCGGCGGAGTGCCTCGGAGGTTGCCCAGATCAGGGCCGGGGCGGTGGAGGCGGCGCGGGGTTCCACCAGAAAGTTCGCGGCCGGAAGATTGAGCTTGGCTTGCAACGGACCAGCAAGGGCCGATCCAGTGACCACCAGAATGCGTTCCCTGGGAATCAAACCTGACAGCCGCTCGATCGACTCCTGCGCGGTCGAGGTGGAGCCCGCGAGGGGGAGTAATTGTTTTGGGTTGTTGGGAGTGCTGAGTGGCCAGAACCGGGTGCCCGACCCACCCGCGAGCAGGACGGCCCACTTCATGGAAGCGCCGCGGGTGCGGCACGAAAGGCGACGCCGGCGGAAACTCTTATGATCGTCAGCATGGGGAGAGAACAATCTACATAGAAAGGTATTTCGATACCTCCAGATTCCGCGCGAGGTGCTAGAGCAGGGCGCTCAGGGCGGGCCGATGCTGCCGAAGGTCGTAGAGCAATGAGCCCACATTTGCTTCCGGTGCGGCGAGGATCGCGAGACAGTCGCCGGCACCCATTTGGGCGACGATCAGCAAGCCACCCTCATACTCGAGCACGGCGGTCCGCAGGGCGCCCCGGCCGGCTCCCACACCCAGTCGTGTGGCATACTGGACCAGCGTAGCCGTCAACGCGGCCAGTGTTTCCGCCTCAAAGCTTCCTCGGGCCGCATGCTCGATCGGTAGGCCGTCCCCACTCAGCACCAGCACGGCCTCCACGCCCTCACGGGACGAGAGGGCGCGCACCACCTCGCCGAGATCAGCCATCGATGTTCTCCATTCGGAAATTGCCACGGCAACGTACGAATCGCTCCCAACGAAGTCAAGAAAATGTTGACCCCTCCAGACGCCGGGCTTAACGTTCCGCTCGATGAGACTACTCCCTCTGCTTTTCGCTCTCATACTCGCTGCCGGCTGCAGCGATTCCAATGCGCTCCCGGATCCGACCATTGCCAACGAGGAGCGTACCGAGACGCTCTACGCGCTGGTCGGCACACCAGTTGGCACCCCGAGCGCCTACGCCATCGAGGGTGCCCGCCGGGTGCGAACCGATCTTTCGGTGGCCTTCGACTTCGCCTACAATGTGGAGTCCGACGGAAGCCACGTCTTTCTGCCGCTCAATGCGCTCGGCATCGACGCTGCAACCACGGTCAACCCCGGCCTCATGGCACGGACCGAAAGCTTCGAAGCTATCAGGACAGCGGAAAGCAACGGGTACACTACCGACCGTGCCATCCCGATAGCCGCCGGCCAGGTTTTTTTGGTTCGTAGCAGGGTCACCTGTAATCTGGGCGTTCCCAAGTATGCCAAGCTCCAGGTGCTGAGCTTCGACGACGTGGCCCGGACCGTCACCTTCAGAATCCTCACCGACGACAACTGCGGGTTTCGGGACCTCGAGCCCGGCCTTCCGAAAAACTGAGCGTGATCGACGTCAAGCGTCTGCGGCAGGATCCGGCCGGCAGTCGGGCCAGCCTGATGCGGCGCGGCGACCCGTCTCTCTCCGCCACTCTCGATGTCATGCTCGATCTCGACCGACAGCGCAGGGAACTGCTGGTCCGGGTCGAAGCTCTCAAAGCCGAGCGCAATGCTGCAACCGAGGAAGTCGCCAGGAGAAAGCGGGCCAAGAAGCCGGCTGGAGAGCTGATGGCCAAGCTCAAAGCCTCCGGGGAAGAGGTGAAGCTGCTCGATGGCCGGCTTCGGGAGATCGAGTCGGCGCTGGACCAGCGTGCGCTCGCGGTTCCCAACTTTCTGGTCGACGAGATTCCCCAGGGCGATGCCTCGGCCAATCGGCTGGTGCGAACCTGGGGCCAGTTACCCTCTCTCGACTTCGACCCCAAGCCCCATTGGGAACTGGGAACGGCGTTGGGCCTCTTCGACCTGCCAGCCGGAGTGAAGATTGCCGGCTCGGGGTTCCCGCTGTTCACCGGGTGGGGTGCCAGGTTGGCACGGGCGTTGGCCAACTTCATGCTCGATCTGCACACCCGCGAACATGGTTACCTGGAGGTGGCGCCACCCTATCTGGTGAATCGCGCCACGCTCACCGGCACCGGCCAGCTTCCCAAGTTCGTCGACGAGGTCTATGCCGCGCCCGCCGATGACCTCTTCCTCATTCCCACCGCGGAAGTTCCGGTCACCAATATCCATCGAGATGAGATTCTCGAGGCCACGAGCTTGCCCGCCTGCTATGTTGCGTTTACACCCTGTTTCCGGCGGGAAGCGGGCTCACACGGAAAGGATACCCGGGGGCTGATCCGGGTCCACCAGTTCGACAAGGTGGAGCTGGTGCGTCTGGTTCGCCCGGAGGATTCGCCGGCGGAGCACGAGCGGATTACGGCCCACGCCGAGGCTGTGCTGCAGCGGTTGGAGTTGCCGTACCGGGTGGTCGAGCTTGCGGCCGGAGATACCGGGTTCGCCAGTGCCCGCACTTACGACCTCGAGGTGTGGGCGGCCGGTGTGGACGCCTGGCTCGAGGTCTCCAGCTCCAGCACCTTCACCGATTTTCAGGCCCGGCGCGCCAACATCCGGTTTCGGCCGGAACCGAAGGCGAAGCCCGAGTTCGTCCACACGCTCAATGCCTCCGGAGTCGCCTTTCCGCGGGTCATCATTGCCCTCCTGGAGAACAACCAAGCGGCCGACGGGTCAGTGCGGGTGCCTGAGGCGCTGGTGCCTTATCTCGGCATCGAGCGCTTGACACCACGTGCGTAGCGGCCGGTTAGAGCGCCTCGCGCCGATCACCGTGGTGGCGCTGGTGGCGCTGCTGGCGGGTTTGAGCTTCGGAACCGGCCTTCTGATCTTCCGCCACTTCCGGTCGGATGCGTCGGCGATGAGCCGGCTCTATTCAGGAGTGTTCGGCGGGCTCAACAATCCTCGGGCTGGTGCCGAAGCTGAGGCGTTGCTCCGCCTGGGAGAGCAGGTGCGCTCGCTGGGCATACCGCTCGTCGTCACCGACCGGACCGGCCGAGTCACCGCGGCGGCGAATCTGCCGTTCGCCGCCCCCCTCGATGATCCCCGGGTCAAGCTCTACGCCCAGCGGCTCGACCGGCAGAACCCGCCGATCAGCGACGAGGCGATCGGGACGGTGCACTACGGTCCGCTGCCGGCCCAACGGTATCTGGTTGCGCTGGCGGTCCTGCAGGGACTCACCATCGCGGTCATGGTTTCCGTGGCCGTCTTCGCCTATCGCAGCGCGATGTCGGCTCAGCGGGACCGTTTGTGGGTTGCGATGGCGCGCGAGGCGGCACATCAGATGGGAACGCCGCTCACCAGCCTGCAGGGATGGATCGAGAGGGTGCGGTCGCGGGCCACTCCCCCCACCGATCTCGCCGATCATCTCTCCGCCGATGCCGAGCGGCTCGACCGCGTGGCTCAGCGTTTCGAGCGGATCGGGAATCCTGCCAAGCGAGAGCCGATCGGACTCGGAGCGCTGTCTGATCGTGTGGCCGGATATTTCCGTCCGCGTTTGCCGCGTCACACCAACATGATCGATCTGAAAGTCGAGGCTCGGGGAGCCGGGCCAACCGTGCTGGGTGACCCGGTGCTCCTGGAATGGGCCCTGGAGGCGTTGGTGAAGAATGCAATCGATGCAATGCAGGGGAGGCCCGGCACGATTATTCTGCGGGTCGGAGTCGAGGACGACATGGGTGTCGTCCGAGTCGTCGATGATGGCCCAGGCGTTTCCCGAGAGCTTCGCCGCACACTGTTCGAGCCGGGTACTACCACCAAGCGAGGAGGGTGGGGGATCGGCCTTGCGCTCTCTCGCCGTGTGGTGGAAGACGCCCACGGCGGCATACTGATGCTGGAGCCCACCGAAAAGGGAACCTGCTTTCTGATGCGTGTACCGCTGGCTGCACCGCCCACATGATCGAAGCTTCCGAGGCGTCTCTCGAGCCTGCGCTCAATCCCGCCCAGCGGGAAGCGGTCGAGCATGTCGAGGGGCCGCTGCTGGTGCTGGCCGGCGCCGGCTCCGGAAAAACCCGGGTGCTCACCATGCGCATCGCGGCGTTGATCGATCGTCACGGGGTTCCCCCGGAGCGGATCTTTGCCGTCACCTTTACCAACAAGGCTGCCGGCGAGATGAAGCACCGGATCGGGACCCTGCTGCACCGGGACCCGACCGGGCTCTGGATCGGCACCTTTCACTCGTTGTCGGCACGGCTGCTCCGCCGAGAGGCCGAGCTGCTGGGCTTCACCCGTCAATTCACGATTTACGATGAGGACGATCGTCTCGGCCTGATTCGCCGGCTGATGGAACGGCAGGGACATTCAGTCAAGCTGTTTCCGCCCCGGGCAGTGCAGTCGGTGATCTCCGCTGCCAAGAACCGCATGATGTCTCCGACCCAGCTGGAGGCCAGTTCCTCATTCGACCGCCTGTCGCAGGTCGCCGCCGAGGTGTACGCCGCTCTGGGTCCGGCCCTGAAGGCGGCGAACGCGATGGACTTCGACGATCTGCTGCTGCATCCACTCACGCTCTTCCGCGAACATCCGGAACGACTCCGGGCCTATCAGAACCGGTTCAGATTCATTCTGGTGGACGAGTTCCAGGACACCAACCGGGCGCAGTACCAGTTGATCCGTTTGCTGGGCGAGCACGGGAACGTGTGCGCCGTGGGCGATGATGACCAGTCGATCTACGGCTGGCGGGGCGCGGATGTCCGCAACATGCAGGATTTTCTCAAGGACTTCCCCAACGCCAGACTGGTACGTCTAGAAGAGAACTATCGCTCGACCCAGGTGGTACTCGATGCCGCCAACGGCGTCATCGCGGAGAACAGCGGCCGCATTGGGAAAACGCTCACTACCAGGCGTCGCGGGGGCGAGTCGGTCACACTGGTGGCCGCCGCGGACGAGCGGGACGAGGCGGAATGGGTGGTGCGGGAGCTCCAGAAGCGCAGCGCTGTGGGTGACTGGCAGCTCAGCGAAATGGCGGTGCTCTATCGCACCAATTCGCAATCGCGGGCTTTGGAAGAGGCGTTTCGTCGGGCCGGCGTGCCCTACCGGCTGGTCGGCGCCATCAGCTTCTACGAGCGACGCGAGGTCAAGGATCTGCTGGCGTATCTGCGCCTGGTGGCGAACCCGGCGGATGATGAGGCATTCCTCAGATCAGTCGGGGTTCCCCGGCGAGGTCTCGGTGACACCAGCCTGGCGGCATTGACCCAGGCGGCCGCGCAGTGGAAGAAGCCGTTGCTGGAGACCGCCCGGATCGCCGACCGGGTGCCCGATCTGCGGCCCAACGCACGCCAGGCATTCAGGAACTTTGCGGCTGTCATCGATGGAGCGGCCCAACTGCAGGCTCGCCCGCCGGCGGAGCTGCTGGATCACATCATCCGTGCGATCGACTACGAAGCCGTGCTCAACGCCGAGGGACCCGAAGGCGCTGACCGCTGGGAAAATGTGCGCGAGCTGGTGGCGAGCGCGGCGAACTGGTCTGAGGAGGTTGTGGCTGACCCGGATGACCAGGGACTTCCCGTGCAGCGCTTCCTGCAGGAGGCAGCGCTTCTCTCGGCGGTCGATAACGAGGTCGGTGCGGAGCAGGGCGTCACCCTCATGACGCTGCACACGGCTAAAGGACTGGAATGGCCGGTAGTGGTCATGACCGGGATGGAGCATGGGCTGTTTCCACTGGCTCGGGCCGAAGAACAGCCCGCTGGCCTCGAGGAGGAGCGCCGGTTGTGCTATGTCGGACTCACCCGGGCCAAGGACAAATTGTACCTCACCTGGGCCAGGGCACGGCGGCGCGGCGGCGAGCTCAAGCCGGGCATCGCGTCTCGGTTTCTCAAGGCGCTTCCACCGGGGATCGTGGACGAGCGGCGAACAACCTCGCTCTGGGCGCCGGATTGGGGCAGCGGCAGGTCGGGTGGTCAGATGGACAGTCGTCCAGGAAGTCGAAGCTGGACCAGCTACGGATCCGACGCCGGCTCCGTTCGCCCGGCCGCGCGTCTGCCGGAGGAAGAGGTTTCGCAGGATGCACCGCGGTACGTTAAAGGCGAGCGGGTGCGACACCGGCGGTTTGGGAGTGGAACGATTCAGGGACTGACCGGAACCGGGCGTGACCTCAAAGTCTCGATTGCCTTCGATGACAACGAGGTGGGAGTCAAGCAACTACTGGTGGCCTATGCCGGGCTGGAGCGTGAATGGGAAAGCGCGTGAGCATCGGACGAGACGAGGTGTTGCACGTAGCCCGCTTGGCCGAGCTGGCAGTCGCCGGAGATGACCTGGACCGGTTGGTGGAACAGCTCAACCGCATCGTGGACTACGTGGCCAGCCTGGACGAGGTCTCGTCCGAGGTTGCGGCCGAGTCGTTTATCGCGGGCCCGCAGTCGGTAACCCTGCGGGAGGATGTGGAACGCCCCGGATTTCTGGCGCGGCCGCCCGCCTCGATCGCTCCAGAATTTGTCGAAGGCTTTTTCCTGGTGCCGCGTCACGGCGCAATGGAGGATCAGTGAGCGGAACAGGCGTTCGGGTCTCGACTGATCTGCCGCAGGTTGGCGCACTCGCCGTCGCACGCGAGACCGCTGCCCGGCTTCGGGACGCCGCGCCGCTGAACGCCACGCTGCACTGGTCCCAGGAGCTGCTCGAAGCGGAAGCGGCCCGAGTCGATCGGATGCGCGCACCCGGTCCGCTCACCGGCATGCCGATCGCTCTCAAGGACAACATCGTGACGGCGGAGCAGCCGACTACCTGCGGCTCCCGCATCCTGGAGGGCTATGTGTCCCCCTACAATGCGACCGTGGTGGACAAGCTGCGGGCCGCCGGTGCCCTGATTGCCGCCAAAGCGAACATGGACGAATTCGCGATGGGGTCGTCCACCGAACACTCCGCGTTCGGCCGGGTGAAACACCCGCTCGACCCTGCCCGTGTGCCCGGCGGATCGTCTGGCGGCTCGGCTGCGCTGGTGGCGGCAGGCGTCGTACCTGGCGCCCTCGGATCTGAGACCGGCGGCTCCGTGCGGCAGCCGGCCAGCTTCTGTGGTGTGGTGGGAATAAAGCCGAGCTATGGGCGGGTGAGCCGGTACGGCCTGGTCGCGTTTGGGTCCTCCCTCGACTGCATCTCCACCTTCGGCCGGACCGTGAATGATGCAGCCAGGGTGCTGAGCAGCATCAGCGGCCACGATCCCCTGGATGCCACCAGCGTGAACCGCCCGCCGATGAAGGTTCCGGAGCCGCTCGCCAGCCTCGAGGGGCTCACCGTCGGGCTACCCCAGGAATACTTCCCGCGGGACTTGCATGCTGGGGTTGCGGCGGGGCTACGCCGCACCATCGAACGGGTGCGAGAGCTCGGCGCCGAGGTACGCGAGGTTTCGCTGCCCAACTCCGCGTATGCAGTGCCGACCTACTACATCATCGCTCCGGCCGAAGCAGCGGCAAATCTCGCCCGGTACGATGGGGTTCGTTACGGCCAGCGGCGCATCGGGCCCGAGGGAGACATTCGATCGCTCTACCGCGCCACCCGCGGGCAGGGGTTCGGCGCCGAAGTGCAACGGCGCATTCTGGTAGGAACCTACGTCCTGAGCGCGGGTTACTACGATGCGTACTACCGGAAGGCGCAGCGGGTGCGCGCGCTGATTGCTGACGATTTCCGCCGAACGTTCGATGGGGGCGTGGATCTCCTCCTCACACCCACGACGCCCACCCCCGCATTCAGGGCCGGTGAGAAGACGGCTGATCCGGTGGCGATGTACCTGGCCGACATCTTCGTGTGCCCGATCAACCTGGCCGGGCTGCCGGCGATCAGTCTTCCCGCCGGCCGGAGCGAGGGGTTGCCAATCGGCGCCCAGCTGATCGCGCCGGCATTCGAGGAGGAGCGTCTTCTCGCGGCCGCCGGTGCGCTGGAGCGCGTCATCGTTGCGGACGAGGAGGTCCGGTAAATGGCCTGGGAGACGGTGATCGGTCTCGAAGTCCACGTGCAGCTGAGCACCCGGACGAAGATGTTTTGTGGCGACAAGACCACCTTCGGTGATCCGCCCAACACCAATGTGTGTCCGGTATGCCTTGGGCTGCCGGGCGCGCTGCCGGTGCCCAACGCCGAGGCCATCCGCCTGGCCGCTCGCGCCGCTATCGCGCTCGGCTGCACGGTTCACCAGACCAGTGTCTTTGCCCGGAAAAACTACTTCTATCCCGATCTGCCGAAGGGGTATCAGATCTCTCAGTTCGACCGGCCTCTGTCCACTGGCGGCCGCGTGAGTTTCGAGTCGCCTGATCGTGGCCCGATGGAGGTCGGCATCACCAGGCTTCACGTGGAGGAGGACGCGGGCAAGCTGCTGCACGATCGGTTTCCCGGCAAAACGGCCGTTGACCTGAATCGCGCCGGGATTCCGCTGGCCGAGATCGTGAGTGAGCCGGACCTCCGCTCACCGGCCGAGGCGCGTGCCTATTTGACCACTCTGAGGCAGATCCTGGTGTACGCAGGCGTGAGCGAGTGCAGCATGGAGCAGGGAAGTCTCCGGGTGGATGCGAACATCTCGATCCGGCCGCTGGGAGACAGCAAGCTCGGCACCAAGACCGAAGTGAAGAATATGAACTCCTTCGCGAACGTGGAGCGCGCGCTGGAGGCTGAGCGGGTTCGCCAAACCGAGGTTTTGGAGTCCGGTGGACGAGTCGAGCAGGTGACCTTGCTCTTCAATGCGGCAACGGGGCAAGTAAAGCCGACTCGCTCGAAAGAGGAGAGTCATGACTATCGCTACTTCCCGGATCCTGACCTTCCACCGCTGGTGCTCACATCTGGTTGGATCGAAGAGCAACGGGCTGCTCTGCCGGAGCTACCGGAGGCCAAGCGCAGGCGGCTGGAGGCGGAGTATGCGCTACCGGCCTATGACGCCCGGGTGATCACCGGCGACGCTGCTCTCGCCCAATACTTCGAGGCGGTAGTCGAGGCAGGAGCCGACCCGAAGATCTCGGCCAACTGGGTCATGGGCGAGGTAATGACCACCTACAACGAGAGTGGCTCGTTCCCGGTGACGGCTCCGCGTCTGGCCAGACTCATCGGCCTCGTTCGGGAGAATGTCGTAAGCCATCAGGCCGCCAAGCGGGTATACACCGAGCTGGCTGCTGCGCCGGACCAGGAACCCAGAGCCCTGGCCGAGCGTCTCGGCCTGGTGCAAGTGCGGGACCAAGGAGCTTTGCTGCAATGGGTGGACGAGGTGATTGCCGCTCACCCTGAGGAGGTCTCGAGATTCCGGGGTGGAGAGAACAAGTTGATGTCGTTCTTTGTTGGGCAGGTGATGAAGCGAAGCAAGGGAAAGGCCGATCCGAAGGGGGTGCAGCCGGTCCTGGCCGAGCGTCTGCGGGAACGGTAGCCACTGAACCGTCACCAGACGCGGGCTGTCTACGGTTCACTTTATCAGTTGTAAGAGGCTCATCGGGTCCACCGAAATCTTGCCGTATCGCGCCACCCAGTGGAGGTGCGGTCCCGTTACCCGGCCGGTCCGTCCCACCGCTCCGATCTGCTGTCCTCCGCTCACCGTATCTCCCTTCGATACGTAGGCCCGGCTGAGGTGAAAGTAGGCCGTCACTAGGCCTCCGCCGTGATCGAGGTAGATCGCCCGGCCGGCCAGGTAAAACTCGGCCACCAGTGCAACGACGCCACGTCCTGCCGCACGTACCGGTGCGCCGACGGCACCGGCGAAGTCGGTACCCAGATGCCGGGTCTGCACTTCTCCATTGAAGACACGGGCCGCACCGAACCGGCTGGTGATACGGCTCGGTCGCGGTAGCTGAAACGGTTCCCGCCAAAGCCGTGGCCGGAGCTGCGACAGCCGCGATACCTCCCGGCTGCGTGCGATCTCCACCTGAATCCTCGCGGCGGCAACGCTGTCCGGTTTCACATACCCGGGCGCAACTGACAGCGATTCGCGAGGGTACCGCCCTGGCCGACCGGAAGCCAGACCACCGTGCTGTCTGTCGCATGGCCGCGTGAGAAGACGAGGCTGATCCGGATAGAGTCGCCCACTTCGATGGGGACACCGACAAGCCCGCGATACTCGCCTGCTGGCGTATGCTCGAAGTGAATCGGCTCCCCGCCCGCTTCTCCTGTTCGAACCCCGGCCCCGCTGTCAGCGTGTACCAGGATCCACGCGGCAGTCCCTTCGACCAGGGGCCGAGGCTCTGAGCTAACTGTGACAGGCAGGATCGAGTCACCCGATACAGTCGAGTCCCGTGAGGGTGTGGAATCGCGCCAAATCGATGAGTCGCGGGAGGCAGTTGAATCCTGGGCGGAGACTGCAACCGGACTGAGCCCAGCCATGCAGCCGATCACAGCAGGGACAATTGCCCGCCGAGACCGGCTCAACACCACTGCTGCTCGACGGCTGTGAGGACGCAGGGAATCAGCTGCTACCGTTGACGAGAGATTTGGGGGATGGTGCCGATCCCTCGGGCGCGCGCCAAGGGAGCCGGTTGGAGATTTTGGCCCAGTAAACCAGGGCTCGGCCGGGAAGTCCGAAGTGCTCGTGGGCCGCGTTCTTCAGCTGAGCCGTATTGCGCCGCCCGGCATCCCGAATCACGCGCCGCCGCATTTCTTTCGCCGTTTTCAGCGGCCGCTCGCCCGATGGATCGAGGTGCCGGGCCGATACCACGGCGTCGCCCAGAAGCTCCATCATGTAGTCGAACGAGAGACCCAGGTGTTGCTCCACATCCTGATCGCTCAGCGGCCATCGGCTGTACTCGCGCGCCACCTGGCTGGCGCGCTGCCAGCTGGTCGTCTCGGTGAGATGCACCATTCCCCGGAACAGGCGGCGGTTCGTGCGGACGCTGAAGATGGTCGGCGCGATGATCCGGTCGAGATGCGCATCGGCAGGGGCGTGATCGAGGAGGATCACATCCTTGGCGACTTTGGCGTAGGCGTCACCCAGGTGGGCTTCGACCCGGGTTTCCCAGTAGGAGTGCCCCACCGCCGCGGTGCTGCTGGTGAGCATCAGTTGGCGGGGAACGAAGTAGTTGTGCGCGATGGTGTCGGCAGCCAGATGACTCAGATAGCCCAGGCCGAAGGCGCGAAGTGGATCGGTGGCGGCGAGATCGTGGATCTCCTGACCCACATGCCAGTAGTGGCAGTGACGCCCGAGTGGCGCGTAGTGCTTGGCCATCGAGGAGTCCGCTGCGATGTTGCCGTACAGGAAATCGTAGGGATACGCCCGCAGAAGATCGGCGACTGCGCCGGGGAGGTATCGTAGATTGGCGAGGACCGATTCGCCAAGATAGATGTGGGTTCCAGGCGTCCAGGCGTGCGCCTGGTGGGGTGCGAGAAGAAGGATGAGCCCCACGCCCGCAACTGCGAGCGCGAGGCGGGAACAGGTCATCAGCGGCTCGGAACGAGCATGCGCCTGACTCGGCCGAGCATGCCGTTGCCGCGGCGCACCGAGCGCAATGCCGCGGCCATATCCAGCGCAGCCCCCTCGACTTCATCATGGACCACGTCGTACAGCGTCTCGAGATCCTGCAGCTTGACCTCGACCCGGTCCACGCCGCGGACGACTTTCCGCCGAAGCCGCCGGCCGGTCTGGGCGAAGGCGCCGGCTTCGTGTCGCACCAGGACCATGACGTCCTGACCCTGCTCGGTCAGCCGGCGAACTCCCTTGAGCGTTCGACCGATGTCGTCCTGCAGGCCGTCAACCAGCGTTCCGACCTTGCGGGCTTGCTGCGCCATCTTCATGGCGGCAATCCCCACCGCGACGGCCATGCCCAGGAAGGACAGCGCCAAGACGGCGAGCGAGATTGCCATTGTCGGTCCCACCCAGTCGGCGGACCCGCCAACCTGCAATAATGCCAGTGTCCACATACCTGTCTCCTCCGGGAGGCTTCACACGTGTCACGCGGAACGTGGTGAGCTGTCGGCCCACTCGCTAATACAAAGGGGTATCGTCAGCATCGCAACCCCCTCGGCTGTGCTTGACGCGATTCGGTGGTGGCGTCAGCTTTGGCCATGCCTCCTAGATTTCTCGTGCAAGGCGGGCGACCCCTGCGCGGAACCGTGCGTCCGGCCGGCAATAAAAATGCTGCGCTACCCATTCTCGCCGCCACCGTTCTGGCCGATGGTCCGGTCGATCTCGACAATATTCCCCGGATCCGAGACGTCGAAACGATGCTGGCGCTCCTGGTCGATCTCGGCGCGACCGCCGAATGGACGGGGCTGAATACAGTGCGGGTCGATACCCGCAGCCTGAAGCCCAAGCCGCTCGACCCTGCACTCTGCTCCAAGATCCGCGCCTCGATTCTCCTCGCCGGTCCCATGTTGGCCCGCTTCGGTACTGTCACACTTCCGCCTCCCGGCGGTGACGTCATCGGACGCCGTCGAGTGGATACCCACTTTCTGGCACTGGAGCATCTCGGCGCCTCGGTGATGGTGGGCGACCGGTACGAGCTCGAGGCCAAGGAGCTCAAGGGAGACGACATCTTCCTCGATGAGCCGAGCGTCACGGGTACCGAAAACGCCCTGATGGCCGCGGTCATGGCCAAAGGACGGACCGTGCTGAGGAATGCTGCCTGCGAGCCTCACGTCCAGGACCTGGCCCGCGCGCTGGTTGCGATGGGGGCTCAGATCGACGGGATCGGCTCCAACATCTACACCATAGAAGGCGGACGACCGCTCGGCGGCACCTCATACGCGATCGGCCCCGACCACATCGAGATCGGCAGCTTCATCGGCCTCGCGGCAGTGACCAACGGCGACATCGTCATCGAACCGATTCGCTCGGAGGACCTCAGGAGCACGCTGCTCGGATTCGAGCGCCTCGGCATTCGTCCCAAGGTGGAGGGCAATCGGCTCAGCATCAGCGCGGGACAGGAGCGCAGAATCCGGCCCGACCTCGGCGGCCACGTGCCCAAGCTGGAGGATGGTCCCTGGCCGGCGTTCCCGGCCGACGTCATGTCCACTACCATCGTGACCGCCACCCAGTGTTCCGGCATGCTGCTGGTGTTCGAAAAGATGTTCGAATCTCGCCTCTTCTTCGTCGACAAGCTGATCGGCATGGGTGCGCGCATCGTGCTCTGCGATCCGCATCGGGCGGTGATCTCGGGACCTTCGGCGCTTAAAGGCGGTACGGTCGAGTCTCCCGACATCCGGGCCGGCATGGCGATGCTGCTGGCGGCTCTCGCAGCGGAGGGACCGAGTACGATCCACAATGTCGGCCAGATTGAGCGTGGGTACGAGCGGATCGATGAGCGGCTGCGCGCACTCGGCGCCCAGATCGAGCGGGTGGATGGATAGAGTCGTCAGCTCCGCCGCCGTACGTGAAACCGCAGTTCCCGGCAGCATCCCTCGATTCGAAATCCCCCAGTGGCGTGAACGGTACGGCGTCGTCGCCGGCGTGACCGGCCGAGGCTTCGACCTCGGCCTCTGGAGTGATCAGCCGGTGAAGGAGGTCATGGAGCGGTGGCGCTTGTTTCGCTCCGCGATGTCCGGCTTCGACGCGGTTGCGCTCGGAAATCAGGTGCATGGAGTGGAACTGCTGAGCGTCGATGGCGGCAGGGGCTGGATCCAGGTCGAGGGCATCGACGGTTGGGTCAGCACCAGGCCCGGTATTCTGCTGACGGTAACAATCGCGGATTGTATCCCGGTATACCTGGTACTGCCCGGCAAGGGTGTATCACTGCTCCATGCCGGGTGGAGAGGGACGGCTGGAGGAATTCTGGGCCGAGGCATCGCTCGCCTGCTGAAGGAGACCGGCGGCGCAGCGTCAGATCTCCTTATGCATTGTGGCGTGGGGATTTGCGGCTCCTGTTATGAAGTTGGTTCTGAGGTCATGACGGCCTGCGGTGTGGGCAATGACGGTCCGGGACCCTGGCATCTGGACCTTCGAGAGCAGCTGGTGAGCCAGGCCTCTGCCCTGGGCGTCACATGTATCAGCCGGTCGTCGTGGTGCTCGTCGGAGGATCGTTCGATGTTCTACAGCCATCGTGCCTCGGGTGGCACGGATGGGCGAATGGTGGCTTACATAGGAATACCGAAGGATGGCCTGGCTGGTGGCGCCTCCTGAAATTGGAAGGGCGGGGCCTCCTTATCTCCTTGCTGAAGCATTTGACTCCAAGCCGCACTGCGAGTACTATTTACCTCGTTGTTCGGGAGGCGCCTGGACCGGGCCGACTGTCGATGTGGGGGAGTTCCCCCACATTTTTTTTCCTTCTCTGCCGATGTCTGCCGACGCGTTTCTCGCTCCGATTCGCGAGCTCATCTCCAGCCTCGGCTTCGAGCTGGTAGATCTTCGGCGGACCGGAACGCTGCAGCGCCCCATCCTGCAGGTGCGGGTGGACCGCCCCGACAGTCGACCCGGCCAGGGAGTTACGGCTGACGACTGCGCCATGCTCAGCCGGTCTCTCGAGCGATTTCTGGAATCCAGAGCGATGGTCGGCCCGCGGTACGTGCTGGAGGTCTCGTCTCCGGGGTTCGAGCGCCCGCTGCGATGGCCGGAGCACTGGCGGCGTTTCATCGGCCGCCGCGCCCGGGTTCGCGCTGAGGCATTGGGCGGGCAGCGGCAGGTCGAGATCGTCTCGGTGCCTGATGACGAGCATGTCGTGCTCCGGCTCAACGACGGATCGGACGTAACACTCGCGCTGGACCACATTCGCGAAGCGACCTTGGTGGTGGATTGGGAAGTATCCGGCAAACGGCGGTAGGGGGTGAATGGATGGTAGGATCAACCGAGATGTTGGCCGCGTTCCGCGAGCTGACGACTGCGAAACAACTCGAGCGCTCAGATCTTTTGGAGCTGCTGCGGGACGGCATTCATGCTGCCCTGGTCCGCAAGTTCGGACCCAACGTGCGATTCGAGTTGAGCGTCGACGAGCTTCAGGGAACCATCAAGGTCGTCCGGCTGCGGCAGGTGGTCGAGACCGTGGAGGACCCGAGCTGGCAGATCACGCTGGAAGAGGCTCAGTACGAGGACCCCGACTTCGCTCTGGGCGACATGCTCGAGGAGGAGGTTCCGTTCGTCGAGTTTGGCCGCCTCGCGGTCCAGGCGGCAAAGCAGCGGATCATTCAGCGGGTGCGCGAAGGCGAGCGAGCCCGGATCCGCGAGGAGTTCACCTCCAAGGTCGGCGAGCTGCTGTCGGGTGAAGTCCAGCAGATCGAGCGCGGCAAGCTCGTCATCATGCTGAACAAATTCCGTGAAGCGGAAGCGATCGTGCCCTACCGCGAGCAGAATCACCGGGAGCACTTTCACCAGGGCGATACCATTCGGGCGGTGCTCAAGCGGTTGGAAGAGACCCCCAAGGGCCCTCGGCTCATTCTCTCCCGCGGCGACCCACTCTTCGTGAAGGCGCTCTTCAAGCTCGAAGTCCCCGAGATCCAGCAGCAGGTCGTCGAGATCCGTGCGATCGCCCGCGAGGTGGGCAGCCGGACCAAGGTGGCGGTCATCTCGCGTGATGATGCCATCGATCCGGTCGGCGCCTGCGTCGGTCTCAAGGGCTCGAGGGTCCAGGCCGTCGTCAACGAACTGGGCGGAGAGCGCATCGACATCGTTCCCTGGTCGCCCGATCCGGAACGCTTTGCCCGGCTCGCCCTGGCTCCGGCCCGGGTCGCGAAAGTGTTCTCGGACCCGGAAGCCAAGACGATCCAGGCCGTGGTCGACGAAGACCAGCTCTCCCTGGCGATCGGACGGAACGGCCAGAACGTTCGGCTGGCGTCCGAGCTGACCGGGTGGAAGATCGACCTTTATTCCAGCCGGGAGTGGCTCGAGCGTGGCGGCGAAGGTCCGCTGTTCGCGCCCCTGCCGCCCGAAGAGGAGATGGCGGGTAAGGTTCCCCTCGCCGAGCTGACCGGCCTCTCACCAGAGCTGACCAGCATCCTGGAGAGTGCCGGCTACAAGATGTTGAACGACATCCTGGATCTCGAGCGGGAAGACATCGCCAAGGTCCCCGGCATGACGCCGGAAACTTCGGACCAGCTCATGGCGTTCCTCTCCGAGCTGACCGACGAGGACAGCAGTGAGGAGTCACGGCCCAGGGCATGACCGGTCTGCTGGGCCTGATCGGTCTGGGATATCGGGGCCGGCGAGTAGTGGTGGGGGTGGACGCGGTTCGTAAGGAACTACAGGCAGGAAAATGTTGGTGCGTGGTTGTGGCCGAAGACGCCAGCCGGCGCGCCGTGGAAAAGGTGGTCCGGTTGGCGGCGGCCAGGAATGTGCCCCTCCTGACGGGGCCGAGCGCCTCAGCGATCGGCGCGCAGTTGGGCAAGCCGCCTGTCATGGCGGTAGGTGTACGGGATCGCGCGTTGGCCAGCGGCATGGTGCAGCTGGCGCCCGTACGCTCCTGATGGAGGCATGAGTGGTTAAAACGAGAGTTCACGATCTGGCAGCGGAGTTCGGTGTCGCCCCTGAGCAGCTTCTCAGCATGCTCAAGGACATGAACATCTTCGTCCGCAGCCACCTGTCAGCACTGGAAGGCGACCAGGTCTCCGCCGTCCGGGTGCGCTGGGAACGGGAGAAGCGCCGGAGCGCCGAGGAGCCCGCCGCCAAGAAGGGTCGGCGCAAGGCCGCCAAGGCCGAGCCCGTAGCCCCGCCAACCGAGGCCAAGCCTGCCAAGCGCCGGCGCACTGCAGCCGAAGTGGCGCAAGTCGAGGCCCAGGTGCAGGCCGAGAAGGCAGCGGAGCTCGCGGCCCTCGAGCTGGAGCGGCCCGTGATTCACGAGCCAGAGGAGAGCGCACCGGCTCAAACGCTCGAAGAGCGGGCCCGCGCGCTGTTCAAGGATCTGCCGCCGTTGCCGGCCGAGGCCGACGCCTCCGATGTCGCGATTCAGGAGGAGCCCGTCAACGGAGCGGCCTCTCCCGAGACGCCGCTATTCCGGCCATCGCCGCCCGCCACTGCTCCACGCGCGCCGTTTATTCCACCCCGAGTGCAGCGTCCGCCTGCGGCCCCGGCTCGAGGGCCCAAGCCAGTCTTCAGTAGCAGCGCACCGCCGAGTCCTTCACGACCCAGCGCTCCCTCGCGGCCGAGCGCGCCGCAACGACCCGGTGCCGACCGCAACGCAGCCCCGGTCCGGACCTTTGGGCCCGACGCCGAAAAGGGCGGCGGCCGGAAGAAGGGAAAGAAAGGCAAGCGCACGTCGGTAGATCAGGACGCGGTGCAGGCGAACATCCTGCGGACCCTTCAAGGGATGAAGGGTCCTGCCGGACGGAAGGGCAGACGCTCGGATGAGCCATCGTTCCGCGATGTGCAGGCGGGCCGTCTGGCGGAGGAGCGCGAGCGCGAGAAGACCCTGGTCCGCGTCAACGAATTTGTTTCGGTGTCGGAGCTTGCCGGAGCGATGAAGGTCCCGGCCACCCAGATCGTCCAGTTCGCCTTCAAGGAGCTGGGACTGATGGTGACGGTGAACCAGCGGCTCGACTTCGACCAGATCGAGCTGATCGCCTCGGCCTTCGGGTTCCAGGCGGTGCGGGAGGACGAATACGCGGCCGAAGCGGAGTTGGAGCAGACGGAGGAAAGCCCCGAGCAGCTGGTGTCGAGACCGCCCGTTGTCACCATAATGGGCCACGTCGACCACGGAAAAACTTCCCTGCTCGACTACATCCGGAAGGCGAACATCGTGGCGGGCGAGGCCGGTGGGATCACCCAGCACATCGGCGCCTATCACGTCGAGTTGCCGTCCGACAAGCGGATCACCTTCCTGGATACCCCGGGCCACCAGGCCTTCACCGCCATGCGAGCTCGCGGCGCGCAGGTCACTGACATCGTCGTGCTGGTGGTAGCGGCCGATGACCAGGTGATGCCGCAGACGGTCGAGGCGATCAGCCACGCCCGGAACGCCGGTGTCCCCATCATCGTGGCCATCAACAAGATCGATCTTCCCACGGCCAACGTACCCAAGGTGAAGCAGGATCTTCTTCAACAGAACGTGGTGCTGGAGGAGTTTGGCGGTACCGTGCTCTCGGCCGAGATCTCAGCCAAAAAGGGTACCGGGATCGATCACCTGCTCGACCAAATTTTGTTGCAGGCCGAAATCCTCGATCTCAAGGCCAATCCCAGCGGGAAAGGCCACGGCACCGTCCTCGAGGCTACGCTGGATCCGGGGAAGGGCCCGCTTGCGACGATTCTGGTGCAGCGGGGTACCCTGACCGGCGGCGACAACTTCATCTGCGGCAGATTTTCCGGTCGCGTGCGCGCCCTGTACGACGAGCGCGGCAAGGCCGTCAAAGCCGCGGGTCCCTCCATTCCGGTACAGATCCTCGGATTCGAAGGAGTTCCCGCCGCTGGTGACATCTTTGCCGTGGTAACGGACGCGGTCGAGGCGCGCGATATCGCCCAGAAACGCCAGCGGCTGGACCGTGAGGCCCAGAACCGCCGGAGCGCCAAGGGCACATCCCTCGAAGACTTCAGCCGGGCCCTTAAGGAAGGCGAAGTTTCGATGCTTCGGATCATCATCAAGGCCGACCAGGGCGGACCGGCGGAGGCGCTGGCCGACGCGCTCGCCCAGTTGACCACCAGCGAAGTCCGGGTGGATGTGGTGCACCGCGGAGTCGGTGCCATCACCGAGAGTGACATCCTGCTGGCGAAAGCGTCGGGAGCCATCGTGCTTGGCTTCCACGTCCGGCCGGATTCGAATGCGCGTGCAGCAGCGGAGCGTGAGCAGGTGGATGTCCGCACCTACCGCATCATCTACGAGGCGGTAGAGGACGTCAGGAACGCGCTGGAGGGTCTGCTCAAGCCGGAAGAGCGGGAGACGGTACTGGGGGATGCTGAAGTTCTCCAGCTGTTCAAGGTCAGCAAGGTCGGTACCATTGCTGGCTGCGTGGTCCGCACCGGTACCATCCAGCGGACCGCGAAGGCGCGGATTATCCGGGACGGGTCGCCGGTGTATACCGGGGCACTCTCCAGCCTCAAGCGCTTCAAGGACGACGTACGGGAGGTGCGCGAAGGTCTCGAGTGCGGCATTGGCATCGAGAACTTCAACGACCTCAAGGTGGGGGACCGGATTGAGTCGTTCCGGATGGAAGAGATCAAGCGGACGCTGGCTCCGGCAGCGTCAGGGGCCACCGGGTGAGGGCACTCTCGACGACACCATGATCGTCGGCATTGCGACCTGGGACCTCCATCTCCCCGGCTGCCTCTCATTGAAGGACAAGCGCGGGGTGCTCAAGCCGCTCACATCGGCGCTGCGCCGGTCGCTCAATGTGTCGGTCGCCGAGATGGGACAGCAGGATCTGTGGCAACGGGCGGAGATCGCCTGCGCCGCGGTCGGTAGCGCTAGGAATGTGGTCGAGGAGACCCTGCGCGCGGCCGATCGTCTAGTCGAAGAGACCGATGGGGTGCGCATCGTGGACACGGTGACGGTCTTCCGATGAAAGGGTCGTCCCGGCGGCCGGAGCAGGTAGCCGAAACGCTGCGGCAAGTCATCAGCGAAGCGCTGCTCCGGGGCGAGGTACGCGACCCCCGGGTCGGCTTTGTCACCGTCACGGCGGTTCTGGTGACCAACGATCTGTCCCACGCCCGCGTCATGGTCAGTGTTCCCGGTGAGGAAGCCGAGAAGTCCCGAGCACTCGAGGGACTTCAGAGCGCTGCCGGGTTTCTCCGCTCCCGAGCCGCCCGCGCGCTTACCACCCGCTCCGTTCCCGAGTTTCACTTCGAGCTGGATCGCGGGCTCCAGCACGCGGCTCGAATCAACGAGCTGCTGAACGAGATCCGGCGGGAGGGCGAGGACTGATCGGAGCGGCGCTGGTGGACAAGCCGGCCGCCATGACCTCGCATGATGTGGTACAGCGGGTTCGGCGAGTGTTGCGGACCCGCTCAGCCGGTCACACTGGAACGCTCGATCCCTTTGCGACCGGGCTGCTGGTCGTGCTGGTTGGACCGGCAACCCGGCTGGCCCGATTTACCGCAGGGCAGCCAAAGACGTACCTGGCCACCGCCCGGCTCGGTGTACGCACCGATACCGATGACCTCACTGGTCGCACGATCGAGACGGCGGTACTCGGGGGCGAGGTCACGGAGGCCCGCGTCCGGGAGGAGCTGGCAGGGTTCCTGGGGACCCAGCTTCAGCGCCCGCCGCAGTTCTCGGCCAAGAGTGTCGCGGGCGAACGGAGCTATCGACGTGCCCGCCGGGGCGAGACCGTCGAGCTGGCCGATGTGAGTGTCACGGTGCATTGGCTCGAGTTGGTGGCGTTCCAGCCGCCGGATGTGACGTTTCGCGCGACGGTGAGTTCGGGCACCTACATTCGCGCGCTCGGTCGCGATCTGGGCCAGCGATTGGGCGTGGGTGCCCATCTCACCAGCCTGCGCCGGGAGGCGATCGGTACGCTCAGCGTGGAGGATGCTGTCGCACCCGATGCGGTGAGCCCGGCCTCCATCATACCGCCCCATCGTCTCCTCCGAGACCTGCCGGCCATAGAGCTCGACGAGACGGCGCACCAGGCGGTCACGCATGGCCGGGCGGTGGTGGACCCGCGCGCCGCGAGACCAGGCGAGGAGGACTCGGCGGTGGCGTTGCTGCATGCCGGAGAGCTCGTTGCCATGGCGCGGGCCGACAGTGGGTGGCTCAGGCCCGAAGTCGTCCTGCTGACATCGTGACGACCGGGCCTTTCGACCGCTTGGCGCACCCGCCGCTCTGGTTGCCGAACGGAAGCACGGTCACCGTCGGATCGTTCGACGGGGTCCATCGGGGCCATCGGGCGGTGCTCCAGGAGATCGACCGCCGGGCCCGCGCGGCCGGGCGCGCCAGTATACTGGTAACGTTTGATCCGCACCCGCTCGAAGTAGTGAACCCGGAGGCGGCGCCGCCGCTCCTGACCACCGGCGCGGAGCGGCTGGAAGTTCTGGTGCAGTCGCCACTGGACTATGTTCTCCTTCTGAGATTCGACCGCTATCTGGCGGGTCTTACCCCGGAGGAGTTCGTCCAGCAGGTGCTGCTCCAGCGGTGCGATGTGCGTGAGCTGGTGATCGGGCACGACCACGGCTTCGGGCGCGGCCGCAGCGGAGACGTAGAAACACTCCGCCAGCTGGGGCAGGTGCACGGCTTCGGCGTGGACGTGGTGGATCCGGTGGACCACGCGGGCCAGCACGTGTCCAGCAGCCGCATCCGCCGGGCGGTGACGGGAGGAGATCTCGCCACGGCGGCGTTGATGCTTGGGCGCCCGTACAGCGTGATCGGCCGGGTAGGGCAGGGTCAGCGCCGGGGCCGCCAGATCGGCGTGCCGACCATCAACCTGAGCGAGCTCCCGCATCGGAAGCTCCTCCCGCCGGACGGCGTGTACGCGGTGCGGGTTGAGTGGCGCGGAGGCGGCGCGGGGGGCATGATGAACCAGGGTCCTCGCCCCACGTTCGAGGACGGACGCCGCGTGCTGGAAGCCCACATCTTCGGCTTCGAGGGCGACCTCTATGGCGAGTGGGTGCGAATCCAATGGGTCGAGCGGCTCCGGGACATACAACGGTTTGATTCGCTCGAGCAGTTACAGAAACAGTTGCAGCGTGATCGTGCCCGGGCCCTGGCGGCGCTCGCCAAGACCGGACCTGACTTCAGCGGCGTGGCGCACGCCTGAGACACCGATCCAACGATGCTTTCAACCATCCGTTCTCGACTGATCCTCATCGGCGTCCTCATCGCCGGTTCCATCTACTTCCTGTTTCCCCGGACGGTAACGTTGCGGGAGCGGGGCCCCGACGGTGTCATGCGTGACACGGTAGTCACCCGGGTTCCGCTCAAGCGCGGGCTCGACCTTCAGGGCGGAATGCACCTGGCGCTCGAGCTGGACCAGTCGAAGCAGGTATCGGCCGATCCCAAGAAGGATCTCGATCTCGCCCTCACCGTCCTGCGGAAGCGGATCGATGAATTCGGAGTCGAGGAGCCGCTGGTGCAGAAGGTCGGGGATCAGCGCATTGTCGTCGAGCTGGCTGGTATCACCGATCCCGCTCGGGCCAAGGCCATCGTCCAGCGGAGCGCCTTCCTCGAGTTCAAGATCACCGATAAGACCAACGCGCTCGAGAAGGTGCTCCCGGCGATGGACCGCACCCTTCGGAGCCTCGGAATCAAGTCGGAAAAGGGAGCTCCCAAGCCCTCGGCGGTTCAGCAGCTGCTGGGAGACACCGCGCAGAAGGCGGTGAAGGACAGTGCCGCCGGCAACAAGGCCGGCCAGAAGGCCGCGCCGGCGGCCGGCAAGGACAGCGCCGCGGCGGATACGACCCCGGTGGTCGGGGGGGTACTGAGCGGCCTCATCCAGTCTGCCGGTACCGCTGGTCTCAGCTCGGTTCCGGGTGAATATCTGGTGCCCGAGACGGCGTTTCCGAGAGTGGACAGCCTGTTGCGAATCCCGGCGGTGGCACGTCAGCTTCCTCGCGGCATCACGCTGCGCTGGAGCTCGGCGCCAACCAGCGTGGGCGTGCAATCGGTGCGCTTCCTTTATGCACTGGACGAGCGAAGCATCGTAACCGGCAGTAATCTCGTGAACGCTCAGGCTCAGCTCGATCCGCTCACCAACGGACCGATCGTCACATTCGAGCTCGATCGCGCCGGTGGCCGCAAATTCGGGGAGGAGACCGGCAAACACGTCGGCGACTACATGGCCATTCTGTTGGATGGCCGGGTCCAGGGCCGGCCGCCAGTGATCCAGAGCCGCATCGGCCGGAACGGCCAGATTACGCTGGGTGGTAAGACGCTCCAGGAGGCGCAGGATTTGGCGCTCACGCTCAAGGCGGGCGCGCTACCTATCCCCCTCAAGATCGTGGAGGAGCGGCAAGTTGGGGCCAGCCTCGGTACCGACTCCATTCACAAAGGCATAACCGCCGGGTTGGTGGGAACGGCCTTCGTCATCCTGATCATGGTGGGCTACTACCGGCTGAGCGGAGTTCTCGCGGTGCTGGCCCTGGGGATCTATCTCCTCTTTACCGTGGGTGCTCTTTCCATGATTGGAGCCACACTCACTCTGCCCGGTCTGGCCGGCATCGTTCTGTCGATCGGCCTCACTGTGGACAACAACGTTCTGATTTTCGAGCGAATGCGCGAGGAGCTCATTCATGGCAAAACGGTGCGGCTGGCCGTCGACGAGGGATTCCGGCATGCGATGAATGCCATCGTCGACTCCAACGTGTGCATGGTACTCACAGCGTTGTTTCTGTTTCAGTTCGGCACCGGACCGGTCAAGGGTTTTGCCGTGACCTTGATTCTGGGCATCATTGCCTCGATGATCACCTCTATCTTCGTCACTCGCACCTTCTACATGCTCTGGCTCCAGCGTCGGCCGGCCATGGCTACACTGAGTATCTGATATGCTGAGACTCTTCTCTAATGCCAAGTACGATTTTATCGCTCTTCGGCATTACGCCTACGCGATCACAGGCATCATTCTCGTGCCGGGGTTGTTGTTTCTCCTGTGGAAGGGACTCAACTACAGCATCGAGTTCACCGGCGGCACCCTGCTGCAGATCGAGAGTCATAAACCCGTCGATGTGGCCCGGGTCCGAACCGGACTCGACCAACAAGGGATTCACGGGGCGGAGATTCAGAACTTCGGCGCGGCCAACGAGTACGTCATACGGGCGAGGGTAGCCAAGCCGGGCAGCGACGCCAACGATACCCAAGCCACCGCGCAGGCAGTCAGCCACGCCCTGGATAACGTTCTGGGGGCCGGGAACTACACCGTCACCCGAACCGAAGCAGTCGGCCCCAAAGTCGGTGGAGAGCTTCGACAGAAGGCGTTCCTGGCCATTTTCCTGTCATTCTTCGCCGTACTGGCGTACCTGGCCTATCGCTTCGAGTGGCGCTTCGGACTGGCCGCGATTGTGGCTACGGCTCACGACATCATGGCCACGATCGCCTTCATTGGTGTGATGCGCCTGGAGGTGAGTCTCACGGTCGTGGCCGCCGTCCTGTCGATGGTGGGGTACTCGCTGAATGACACCATCATCATCTTCGACCGGGTCCGGGAGAACCTGTACAAGCACAAGCACGAGAGTTTCGAACAGATTCTCAACCGCTCCGTCAACGAGACTCTGCCGCGAAGCATTCTCACACACGGGACGACGCTCGCCACGCTGCTGGCCTTGGCCGTCTTCGGCGGCGAAGTGATCCGTCCGTTTGCGTTGGTGATGTTCTTCGGCGTGTTCGTGGGAACGTTCTCTTCGATTTACATCGCATCGCCGGTCCTCATGGCGATCGAGAAGCGCTGGCCTGGTCCTGCCGCACGAGGCCACCTCGCGCCAAAGAAGGCTGCCCCGGCGACACCGACCCGGAAACCCCAGACAGTTTCGTAAGGACGGACGGGTGGGAACGCCGGGAAGGAAGCGAAGGCTGGTGATCGGGCAGGAGAGTGGCAGGGGAGAGTGCCGGGATCTAACCCGGCCACCCTGCTTCCCGTCCTTCCCGTGTTTCCTTACGAACCCGTCGTTCCCGTCCCTCCCGCCTTCTCCTCATTTCCCGCCTTGCTGATCGACACCCACTGCCACCTGGCCGATCCGGCATATTCGCTGGATCGGCAGGAGGTGCTGGAGCGCGCCTGGGCCGCTGGACTGGTCCGCGTGATAGTCATCGGCGAGTCTCAGCCGGCTGCCGAGATCGCGCTCGAGCTGGTCGCTCAAGAGCCGCGACTCGCGATGGCGGCGGGAATCCACCCCCACGATGCCATTGGGTGGGACGCGTCTGAGGCCTGGCTCCGCCAGTTTGTGATGGACCCCCGGGTCGTGGCGGTAGGCGAAACCGGGCTGGACTACCACTACGACCATTCACCCCGCACCGATCAGCGCCGGGCTTTTGAAGCGCAGCTGGCACTCGCGGGAGCCATTGGGAAGCCTGCGATCATCCATGCCCGGGAAGCGGATGATGACGTTGCGGCCGTTCTGAGGGCCCATCCCGGCGTCAGCGCAATCCTCCATTCGTTCAGCAGCGGCATGGGGCTCTTGCGAGCCGGGCTGGTTCTCGGCCACTATGTGTCCTTCAGTGGAATGGTCACCTTCAAGAATTGGCGTCTGGACGAGGCAATTGTGGAAACACCCTTGGACCGGCTGTTGCTTGAGACCGATGGGCCTTACTTGGCACCGGTTCCTCATCGGGGAAAGCGCAATGAGCCCGGCTATGTGTCAGCGGTAGCTGAAAAGGTGGCCCGGGTCCGGGGGATGCCGCTGGAGGAGTTGATCGCCGCGACCGCGCAGAACGCTGCCCGTGTCTTCCACTTTCGCTTACCTTCTACCTCTCACCTCTAACCTCCACTTCTTACCACTAGAGGCACGTGAGCAAAGTTCCCTCGGACATAGCCATTGCCCAGGCGGCGAAACTGCGGCCGATTGCCGATGTGGCGGCGGAAGTAGGCCTCACCCCCGACGAGATACTTCCGTATGGCCGGCACAAGGCAAAGGTGAGCGCCGAGGCCATCGCTCGGCGGAAACCAAAGGGCCGGCTCGTCCTGGTCACCGGCATCAATCCCACACCTGCGGGGGAGGGGAAGAGTACCGTCACCGTGGGAGTGAGCCAGGCATTGCGTCGTCTGGGGAAGAAGGTCGTCGTGTGTATTCGGGAGCCCAGCCTCGGTCCCGTCTTCGGCGTGAAGGGCGGTGCTGCCGGAGGTGGGTATGCCCAGGTGGTGCCGATGGACGAGATCAACCTCCACTTCACCGGAGACTTTCACGCCATCACGTCCGCGCACAATCTGCTCTCGGCTATGCTGGACAACCATCTGCATCAGGGAAACGCGCTGGGAATCGACCCGCGACGGATCACCTGGCCGCGCACCATGGACATGAACGACCGCGCGCTCCGCTCTCTGGTGATCAGCCTCGGCGGCATCAACGCGGGTCCGGTGCGGGAAGAGCGCTTCGTGATCGTTCCGGGCAGCGAGATCATGGCCATCCTGGCGCTCGCGACCGATCTCGCGGATTTGGAGGTCCGGCTTGGGCGGATCATCGTGGGACTCACGCGCGACCGAAAGCCGGTCACCGCGGCCGAGCTCAAGGCATCGGGAGCGATGACGCTGCTGCTCAAGGACGCGATTTTGCCCAATCTGGTCCAAACGCTGGAGGGCGGTCCGGCCCTGGTCCACTGCGGCCCCTTTGGCAACATCGCGCACGGCTGTAATTCGATCGTGGCAACCAAGCTGGGACTCTCGCTCGGTGAGCTGGTGTTGACCGAAGCCGGATTCGGAGCCGATCTGGGCGCCGAGAAGTTCTTCGATATCAAGGCACGCTTCGGCCAGTTGAAGCCGGAGGTGGCGGTAGTAGTCGCCACGGTGCGCGCCCTCAAGATGAATGGAGGGGTCAAGAAGGATGCACTCGGCAAGGAGGATGTCGCGGCGCTCAAGCGCGGCATCGTCAACCTCGAAGCCCACGTGAAGAACGTGCAGAAGTTCGGGGTGCCGGTCGTGGTCGCGCTGAACCGGTTCACCTCTGATACCGAGGCGGAGCTTCAGGTGGTGCTGGGCGCGGCCCAGGCATGGGGCGCCCGGGCCGCGTTGAGCGAGGTCTGGGAGAAGGGCGGCGCCGGTGGAGAAGCGGTCGCCCAGGAAATCCTGGCGGCGCTGGCTGAGGGCAAGGCTTCCTTCAAGCCGCTCTATGATGTTGCCCGCCCGATCAAGGAGAAGATCGAGACCATTGCACGGGAGATCTATGGCGCCGGCGGAGTGGACTACACTGCGGCCGCGGAAAAGAACATCGCGCAGTGTGAAGCGATGGGCTTGGCCGGGACGCCGATCTGCATCGCCAAGACGCAGTACTCGTTTTCGGACGACCCAAACAAGCTGGGAAGACCTACCGGGTTCCGGCTGACCATTCGAGACGTGTATCCTTCCGCCGGCGCCGGTTTCGTGGTGGCACTCGCGGGAGACATCATGACGATGCCCGGGCTGCCCAAAGTTCCGGCTGCCGAAAATATCCGGGTCCTACCTGACGGAACCATCGAGGGACTGTTTTAATGGCCCACGCTTTCGTGTCGACGTCCGGAGCCCCCAAAGCCATCGGGCCCTACAGCCAGGGCCTCGTCTCCAACGGTTTCCTGTTCACGGCCGGTCAGATCGCTCTGGAACCCACGCGGGGTGACCTGGTGAGCGGCGGGATTGCGGAGCAGACGACTCGCGCCCTGGAAAACTTGGGCGCGATCCTGAAGGAGGCTGGCCTCGGCTTTTCAGCGGTGGTCAAGACCACCGTGTTCCTGGTCGACATGGCGGACTTCACCGCTATGAACGAGGTGTACGCCCGCTTCTTCGGCGAGCACCGGCCGGCCCGCTCCACGGTCGCCGTTGCCGGACTCCCCCGGGGAGCCCGGGTGGAGATCGAAGTCATAGCGGCGGTGAGCGGTAAGCGGTAAGCGGTGCACACCGCGCTGCAAGAACGTCCGGCTCACCAGTCATCCCTCACCGCTTACTTTTCAGACGGGGGCGGATCGGGCCTGGTGGTCTGGCCGGTCTTCAAAACCGCGATGGAGACGCCTCCGGCGGCTCCGGTGGGTTCGATTCCCACACGCTCCCGCCACCTCCGTTTGAGCTTCCTGCTCGCCCTGTTTCTTCTTCTGAGCAGTGTCCCCAATCTCACAGCGCAGGATACGGTCCGCACCGCTCGGCGTGATTCCGCCGCGCCCAAGGACAGTCTGCAGCGGGTCGGCATCAGCCCCTTCAATGCATTCTGGCGATCGTTCCTGCTGCCGGGTTGGGGGCAGGCGCGGCTCAACCGAAAGCTCACCGGAGGGATGTTTGTGGCTTGGGAAGGCGTCACCCTGGGAATGAGCCTCAAGACGAGGCACGAGCTCGACTATCTGCGCCGAACCGGTTCAGTTCGCGCCGACGACAAGCGGCAGGAGCACGAAGACTGGCTGGTGCTGCTCGCGTTCAATCATCTGTTCGCCGGGCTCGAAGCGTATGTCTCCGCCCATCTGGCGGACTTCCCCGGCGATCTCCGTTTCCAGGCGGTGCCGGGCGGAGTCGGCGCCGCCGCCTCCGTCCCGATTCGGCTCCGATGAATCAAGCCCCTATCGGGATCTTCGATTCGGGAATCGGCGGCCTCACTGTAGCTCGAGCCATTTACGAGCGGCTACCCCACGAGTCCACCATCTATTTCGGAGACACCGCGCGAGTCCCATATGGCCCCAAGTCTCCCGACACAGTTCGGCGATACAGCCTCGAGATCCTGCATTGGCTGCTGGGACAGGGCGTGAAGGCGGTCGTGATTGCGTGCAACACCAGCACGGCCCACGCTCTGGACGCGCTCCAAACCGCCTCCCCGGTTCCGGTCATCGGCGTCATCGAGCCGGGGGCGCGTGCGGCCGTCGCGGCGTTGCGTCGCGGGCCCATCGGCGTGATCGGGACGGCGGGAACCATCGCCAGCAACGCTTACGCCCGGGCCATTCAAGCGGTCAGGCCCGGTACAGCGGTCGAGCAGCGGGCCTGCCCGCTGTTCGTGCCTCTAGTGGAGGAGGGCTGGTTCGATCATCCCGCCGCTGAACTGGTGGCGGCGGAGTATCTCGCGCCGTTGCAGCGCGCCAAGGTCGACGTGATGGTGCTGGGATGCACTCATTATCCCCTGCTGAAACCACTCCTGCAACGGGTGATGGGGGACGGCATTCAGTTGATCGACAGCGGGGAGGAAACCGCGGCGACCGTGGTCGGCGCGTTGCGGGCCAGCGGGCTGGATGCCCCGGCCGGGGCGGTGCCGCAGCATCGGTTCGTGGTCAGCGACGATGAAGCCAGATTCCGACAGGTGGGAGCCCGTTTCATCGGAGAGCGGCTGGGGAGCGCTGAGGTGGTGCCGCTGGGCTGAACGCTCGCAGCTCGGCGGTGGTTTCGGTGGCAATCGCGTAATGGAACCCGGTGTACCACGCACCAGGGTTGAGATACTGCCGGCCCGGGACCGGCTCCGAGAGCGCACTGCGATGAGTGTGCCCCATGATCAAGAGCCCTGTCGAGGGATCGTCCTGGAGAAAACGCTCGGCCCATGCCAATTGACGCTCCGCAGCCCTGGCCAGGACGGCCTGGTTCTGCTGGCTGTGTCCCAGCATTGGACTGAGCCGCTCCACCAGGCGGATGCCGAAATCGGGGTGGAGCATTCGGTAGATGGTGGCGGTGGCAGGGTGCTGAATCAGGCGGTGGAGCAGGGTGGCCTGCCAGCGAGCCTCCATCAGGCCATCGCCGTGAATAGCCGTTATTTTCCGGCTTCCGATCTCGAATGATGCCCGCTGCGGCTCGAACTGCAGGCCGAGATCGCGTTCCCAGAAGTGGCTGTCCCAGCGGTCGTGATTTCCTCCAACCATGACGATCGGCATCTGTCGGCGGAGCCGGGCGAGGGCGGCCGCCACGTGGAATCCATGCCGGGGAATGACACGTGAGTAGGAAAACCAGAAGTCGAAAAGGTCCCCGTTGATGAGCAGGCAATCGCCCAGCGTGGGGACGGTTTCGAAAAACTGAAGTAGCGCCTCCTCGGCCGCAGGCGGCGCCACGCCGAGGTGAGCATCCGAGACGACGACAAGGGTGTGGCCCAGCACGGCGCCAAAGATGGTCCCCCCCCTCCGTGGCCGCAACCGGAGCGGTGATGTGACGGTCTAACGTTCCCGAACGTCTACAACCGGTGAGGCTTACATGGCAGCCGAGTCTCCGGCGATCTCGGAGACCCACGTCCGGGTGAACTACTCGGAAACCGATCAGATGGGGGTGGTCTATCATGCGCGATATCTGGTATGGCTGGATGTCGCGCGCACCGAGCACCTGCGTCTGAACGGCCAGAGCTACCGCGAGCTCGAAGGTTCTGGCCTCCGGCTCGTGGTCAGCGAAGTGTCGGTGCGCTACCGTCAGCCGGCCCACTTCGATGATCGGGTGCGGATCCGCTGCTGGGTCCGCGAAGTAGCCTCCCGCCGTGTCGATTTCGGGTATGCAGTCGAGAATGCCGATGACGACCGGCTGCTGGCGACCGCCTCGACCAGCCTCCTGACGCTCGACACCAACATGGCGCTCGCTCGCCTGCCGGAGGCCGTACGCCGCAGTCTCCGTCCCATTCCGGATCCAGTAAGACTCGGATGATGCAATACCTCATCGCTGTTTGTGCGCTCCTCGGTATCTGCGCCTCGCCCGCGGCTGCCGTGGCACAGGAATCGGCGATCGTCGAACAACTGGCGCCGCTACTCGAGGCGGAGGACGCGAGGCAATGGCGGCCGGATCTGTTCGATCGGAGTCTCATCGCATCTGATTCGTTGGTGCGCCGAATTGCCGCGTTGGCCGCGGGTCGGATCGGAGACTTTGGTGCCACCCCGCTCCTGGTGCGGGCACTCGATCATCCGGATTCGACCACCCGGACGGCGGCTGCCTTTGGGCTCGGTCTGCTGCGCGACACTGCCGCGGTGCAGCCCCTGATCCAGCGTCTTACCGGACTGCCAGCCATCGATACCGCAACCGCGATCGAGTCGGTCACGGCCATCGCGAAGATCGGGGGCAAGCGGGCAGCCGACTTCTTTGGCTCCGTCCTGCAGGGAAGGACGACCCTAACGCAAACCGATCCCGGAATGGTGAATCAGCTTCTCCTGGAGAGCTGGAGATTGGGTGGCGATGCGCCGGTCACGGCGTTGTTGCCCTACACCGACGACACACTCCCTGGGCGACGTTGGGATGCGATCTATTCACTCGGCCGCCTCAAGGCGCCGGCGGCGGTGAATCAGATGATCGCGGCGCTCCGTGCCGACGACGCCAACACCAGAGCCGCCGCAGCCCGGACCCTCACCCGGGAGTTCGCTGACAGCGCCAAGGTGGCACCGGCCAGCCTTTCCAGCCTCCTCGGCCGGGCGTTGGATGATCAGGATCCGGGCGTGCGGATCAACGCGTTGCGGTCGCTGGGTACCTATGAGGACTCTCTGTTGGTTCCCAGAGTAACGCCCAAGGCCGATGATCCATTTGCCAACGTGCGGGTGCAGCTCGCTTCGACTCTGGGCTCACTGGGAGGCGCCGCGGCCACCGCGAGCCTGGTTCGCATGCTCAAGGGAAAAGGGAACTTCGCCCTCCGAAGAGAGGCACTGCTCGGTCTGGCCAAGGCGAACAGCCAGACGTTCTCCGGCATGTCCGCCGACTGGCGCTCCAGCGCCGACTGGCGCGAGCGTGTTGTTGCAGCCGAAGGCTGGGGAGTGGCGGGTGCCAAGGGAGCTCCCTGGTTTACCTCCGATCGGGATGGCCGCGTGATCGCAGCCGGGCTGCAAGCCTGGGCGGCGGAAGTGTCGGGCCCGGACCGATCCATGATCGAAGCTGCACGGCGGCTCCTGTCCCATCCCGACGCTGGTGTTCGTAGCGTGGCGGCCGATATCGTCGCGCGCGCCACCAGTCCGGCCGACCTTGCGGTGCTGACTGCGATGTATTCCCGGGCCACTCGCGACTCGTTTCCCGACGCCGCGCTTTCGGCTCTCAACGCAATCGTCGCCATTCGTCATCGGGATGCGGCCGCGCGGGCCCGAGTCGACCGCGAGTTTCTCGCAGCGGTTCCTCGTCAGGCCAACTATCTCTTGCGACGCTGGGCCGAGGACAACTGGCCTGAAGCGTCGGGGCAGTGGGGCCCGGCCTACCCGGCCGCGACCGGACGTAGCCTGCAGGATTATCGAGACCTTGCGCGAGCCTACCTGGTGGCACCGGACTCCCTGGCCCGGCCGCACGTTTTCATCGACACCGATCAGCGGGGCGTGCTGGAGGTGGAGCTGTTCGGCCCGGAGGCACCGCTCACGGTGGCCAACTTCCTTCGGCTGGTGGATCGCCGGTTCTTCGATGGCAACCGCTGGCATCGGGTCGTTCCAGCCTTCGTGGTTCAGGATGGCGACCCGCGGGGTGATGGCTTTGGTGGTCCGGGCGGCGCGATCCGCGATGAGATCAACCGCTGGCGCTACGCTGGAAAGCCGATGCTCGGCATGGCACTTTCCGGGCCTGACACTGGCTCCAGCCAGTGGTTCATCAACCTGGGTCCTCAGCCTCACCTCGACGGGACTTACACCATCTTCGGACGGGTTGTCGGTAACATCGGCCCGCTCACACGGATCACCCAGGGCGACCTGATTCGGACGATCAAGAGATGAGGGAGGGGACGGAAAGGGCGGAAAGGGCGGAGAGGACGGAGGCGTCGGAGAGGATCGGGGCATGAAGATGATACGTCGTGATCGAATCAAGGAACTTCTCACGGTTTGTGGCCGCCGAACGGCGGGCGCCCTCTCCGTCCTTTCCGTCCTCTCCGTCTTCTCCGTCCCCTTGCACGCCCAGTTTTTCGCATTCGGCCAGAACAAGATTCAGTACCGGAAGCTCGAGTGGCGGATCATCCGGGGTCCTCATGTCGACCTCTACTACTACCCTGCCGAAGCTGAGCTCGCGCCGGCCGCGCTGGCCTACGCCGAGGCGAGCTACGATACCCTGTCCGTGCAGTTCGGCCATGCGGTCGCTGCCCGCATTCCGCTTATCGTGTACGCGTCACATAGCGACTTCGAGCAAACCAACATCCTTCCGTTCACCCCACCCGAGGGGCTGCTCGGTGCTACCGATTTCCTGAAGCGCCGGGTTGCGCTTCCATTCCGGGGGAATTTCGCCGAGTTCCGTCACACGATGCGCCATGAGATGGTGCACGTCTTCCAGCTCGACCTTCAGGCAGACAGCTACTTCCAGGCTCCTCGCTCGCGCCGGTTCAACTTTCCACTCTGGTGGAGCGAAGGGCTGGCCGAGCTCTGGTCGGGTGGAGAAGACGCGCGCGATTTCATGGTGCTCCGGGATCTGACCCTGAGCGGTCGCCTGCCGGCGCTGAAGCAGCTCACCTACGAGACCGGTGGGATCGTGTACCCGCTGGGGGGGCGCATTCACCGGTGGCTGGCGGATACCTACGGCGACTGGCGGGTCGAGTTGATGTACAAGGAGCTCAACCGCCACGAGACGTTCGAGGATGCGATTCTCGCGATTTACGGCCGCTCACTCGATCAGCTGAGCGACGAGTTCCAGCTGGCCATGCGGCGGGACTTCTATCCGTCGGTCGATAGTCTGGCGCCTCTGTCGGTGCTTGCCCGCGAAATGAGCCGTCTCGCGGTAAAGCCTGCCTTTCTTGCCGACACCGCACCGGAGAGTCAGGGCGAAGTCATCTACATGTCCCCCGCCAACGGATATCTCGCCATCTACCGCAAACGGTTGGACGGGGGCAAGCCTCGCTCGATTGTGACCGGGGGACGCTCTGCCGACCTGGAGTCCTTCCATCCCTTCGACTCCCGCATGGATGCATCCCGCCGGGGGATCCTCCTGTTCGTTGCCCGCCATGGAGACAGGGACGCACTGGTCATCTGGGATCTCAAGCGGAACAAGTTGGCTGGCCGCTACCAGTTCGACCACCTGGTGTCTCTGCTGTCTCCCATGTGGATGCCGGATCGGAAGAGCATCGTCTTCAGTGGCCTCTCGGAGAGTGGAGTCTCCGACCTCTATCGCGTACGCATCCCCGACGGCACGCTCGAGCCGCTCACCCGCGATCACTTTCAGGATCTCGACCCCAGCCCTTCGACCGATGGCCGGCGAATCGTCTTCGCCTCGGACCGGACCTCAGGGGGCAGGGAGGGCGCGGTCAACCTCTTCATGCTCGATCTCGCGGCCAGGAGGATCGTACAGCTCACCCGCGGCTCGTGGGTCGATGAAGCTCCGAGCTGGGGCCCTGACGGGCGCATCTACTTTACCTCCAACCGCGACGGCGTGCTCAACGTCTTCTCGATGGACACGCTGCGCGACGGACGACGGGAAACGTCGGCCTGGAGCGGGGCGTTCGACGCAGTGCCCCTGCCCGACAGCAGTGCGCTCCTGGTGGGCGGTTTCCACAATCTGAGCTGGAACCTCTATCGATATCCCGTCGACACCGCCGCCAGGAAGGATCGCTTCAGCCTCGATTCCGGCGCGGCCCCCGGTCAGTGGGCCTGGGCGTCCACTACCGACACCGCCATAGGAGCCGCTGTCGGTGAGCCATACCGCCGCCGACTGACTCTCGACGTCGCGGCAGGTGACGCCGTCTTCGTGCCAGGATACGGCAGTGCCCAGGGTGTCGCCTTCCTCATGAGCGATCTCCTGGGCGACAACCTGCTCTTCGCTTCGCTCGGATCGTTTCAGGGTCGGGGTCTCGGCAGTCTCCTCGAGAACATCAACGCCACCGCCGTCTATCTTAATCGTCAGCGGAGACTCAACTGGGGCTTCGGCGCCTTCCGGACCAAGGGGCGGAACTTCGAGGGCGAGAGGGTCGTCGCGTACGACGAGACCGCTACCGGTGCCCTCGGTCTCCTCCGATACCCCCTAAGCCGCTTCAGTCGGGTGGAAGCCACCACCGTCGTCGAGCATTCGGATCGAACCGACTTTACCCTGCCGGTAGATGAGCCGAGGCGAGTGGGCTGGATCGCGTCCAACTACCTCAGCTTCGTCTATGACAACTCGCTGTGGGTACCGTCGGGGCCGATCGACGGAAAACGCTTCAGCGTCACGGCCGGTCTGGCGAGCGATTTCTCGAACAGCCGCTTCGACAGTTACCTGATCAGCGCGGATTGGCGCAGATACTTCAGACTGGGCAAGCGCAGCACCTGGGCGTTGCGGGCCCTGGGCTTCTACAGCGCCGGCGACAGGCCCCGCCGGATCAACATCGGCGGGACCACCGGGCTCCGGGGTTACCCCGAGTTCGGCTATATCCTCGGTTCCCGCGCATTCATGTTCAACCAGGAGCTCAGGTTTCCCTTGCTGACGCATCTGACCCTGGGTACCCCGGCGGGTGACCTGGACTTCCCTGAGGTGCAAGGAGCGATTTTCACCGATGTCGGTAAGGCGACCTTTCCTTTCGGCAGCGATCGCGCGCTGCTCGGCAGTTACGGCCTGAGCTTTCGCATGGCGATCGCACCGCTGGCCGTGTTGCGGCTCGACGTCGGGCGGCGGTTCACCGACAACAAGTATGTGGGGTACAGCCTGAGCGGCGAGCAGAAGAAGCCGGGATTTCTGCGCTTCTTCTTCGGTTATAACTATTGATGGGCCAACGATTTCGATTTGACCCACCGGTTCTCGTCCTCTATCTTGGCCTCCTGAGCACGGGATGCCGGAGCGCGCCCGCTCCGTTGATTCCCGTCGGCGTTGCTCCTGTCACCGGGGCCGAAGTGGCCGGATGGGTCGACGCCACCGTGCCGTCCGAGAACCGGCTGCATCGATTCAAGTGGCTGTTTCGAGACGAGCGCGCCAGCGCCGGTGGGCGTGGAAGTGCTCGCATCGCACCTCCCGATTCAATGCGGTTCGATGTGGCCGGGCCATTCGGGACCGGTGCCGCCTCGGCCGTCGTCATCGGAGATCAGCCTCGCTGGACTGAGCCTCCTGATGCGATCGCCAAGCTGGTGCCCAACTATCCTTTGATGTGGGCGATGTTCGGTGTCGCTCGTATGCCTCCGCCTGGCGCGGAGCTGCGCGGCCTGAGCCACGGCCCAGTCACCAGTTGGCAGTATGCCGGTGCCTCCGATACGATAGACTACGTACGGACGGAGGGCACTCCTGGAAGCTTCGTCGCCGAGGTGAGGCAGGGCGGCTCCGTGATCGGCCGGGCGGAAACTACGATTGGCCCGGACGGGGTGCCGATCAAGTCACGCCTCACGGTGCCCAGCGCACCGGCTCGGCTGGATCTCACATTTCTTTCCACTACTTCGGCCTCATTTGCGCCTGAGACCTGGCTTCCTCGCAAGCCTTAGTGCCCTCGCCCTCAGCGGCTGCCTCTATGGATTTGCCGGTGGAGGCCTTCCGCCCGGCATCAAGACGGTAGCCGTACTGCCGTTCGACAATCAGACGCCCGAGCCGACGCTGACCCAGGAGATTTCACGGGCGGTGCGTGATGCGGTCGAACGGCAGCTGGGCCTGAGACAGTCGGCCGAATCCCAGGCCGACGCAGTCGTACGGGGATCGATCACCGGATACGAGCCGGATCTTCCGGTGGCATATACCGGGGGAGACAGCAGTCAGGTGACCGTCACCCGGAGGCAAGTGCAGATCACGGTGTCGGTCGAAATCATGGACCACAAGGCAGGGAAGCCTCTCTGGCAGAGAAGTGGACTGGTGGTCCGGGGAGACTATCAGTCGGGGCAGGAGGCGGAAGGCCGTCAGAAGGCGCTCGACGACCTGATCGTGAACATAGTGGAGGGAGCTCGATCTCAGTGGTAGCGCCAGGGCGACTGCCTCGCTCTGGTGGGAGGGGGTTGGGCTGCATCATCTCGCTCGTCGTGTTTCTTGCTGCCCTGTATTACGGCGTCACCATCGGGCAGATCTATTTCCGATACTATGAGATCCTCAGCAGCATGCGAGCCCAGGCCCGTCTGGCGAGCACGCTCACTGACGAAGTCATCGACCGGCGGCTCAGGCAGCATGCCGACTCGCTTCTGCCACAACAGCATCCGGAATTCCGGATCACCCGCTCCGGGCAACCCAACCGCATCATTATCGAGACCCAGTACACCGAGCACGTCAGCCTCCCGTTCTATAAGCACACCTTTATCCTGCGGCCGCATGCCGAGGAACGTCTGTAGTGCACGACCTCTCGATTACCCACCTGTTCCTGGTGGTCGCGGCCATGCTCGTGGCAGCGAAGCTCCTGGGCGAGCTCGCCGAGCGATTCGGTCAGCCCGCGGTTCTGGGTGAGCTGGTTGCCGGGGTGCTGCTTGGAGGAAGCGTGCTCGGCATCGTGCCGACCGAGGGCGGCGGGGCCGACATCGTGCACGTCTTCGCCGAGCTCGGCGTCGTGCTCCTGCTCTTCGAGATTGGCCTCGAAACCGACTTGCGCGAGATGTTCCGGGTGGGCCCCGCATCACTGTCCGTTGCCTCAGTGGGAGTGCTGGTCCCCTTTGTCCTGGGTTTCGTCTATTGGGCCTATATCCCGCATGGCGCTGGCGAAGGCGCCACTGACCTGACCACCGCCGCGGTCTTCGTCGGCGCCACGCTCACGGCCACCTCAGTCGGTATCACCGCGAGGGTCCTGTCCGATCTCGACCAGATGCACAGCCGGGAGGCCAAGATCATCATCGGGGCCGCCGTCATCGACGACGTACTGGGGCTCGTGATTTTAAGCGTAGTCTCTGGCATGGCCGCGGGGGCCTCGTTGCACCCGCTCGGTGTGCTGCGCGTCCTCGTCGTCGCGGTGGGCTTCTTGGTAGTGGCCGTCTTGGTGGGAAGGTATGCCATGCCCCGGCTCTTCGATCAGGTGGTTCGGATGCGGGTTCGCTACGTTCTCCTGGTTTTCGCCTTCGCTTTCGCCCTGGGGCTCGCGGCCCTGGCTTCTCTGGCCGGGTCGGCCCTCATCATCGGTGCGTTCGCGGCCGGCATCATTCTGTCCGGCACCAACCAGTTCGATACCATCGAGCACGAGGTTCGTCCGGTCGCCTCGATCTTCGCCCCGATCTTCTTCGTGAGCGTGGGTGCATCGGTGAACTTGAGACTGCTCGATCCCACCCGCGAAGGAGCGTTCGGGTTACTGGCTGTGGCTGGCACCCTCACGGTCCTCGCCATCGTGGGAAAGCTGGCGGCTGGATGGGCGGCACCCTGGCTCAACTTCCGGCGGATCGTAGTAGGTGTCGGTATGGTACCCCGGGGAGAGGTGGGGCTCATCTTTGCGGACATCGGCCGCCGCGCCGGAATTCTCAACGAGGCGGTGTTTGGTGCAGTCCTACTCATGATCATGGCGACAACCTTCGTGGCTCCTCCGGGCTTGAAGCTGCTCTTCGGGTCATCGGCAACCAAGGCCGTTTCGGCATGATCAACAGCGCCCGAAAGGTCCGGCCGCCGGACGAGGCCGCCAGCTGGCGCACCAGCCTCTCAGGGCCGGTGGTATTCACCAACGGCGTGTTCGACTTGATACATCCGGGCCACGTCGAGCTGCTGGAAGCTGCCCGCTCCGAGGGCGACGCACTTATCGTGGGGGTAAACAGCGATTTCTCCGTCCGCCGTCTGGCCAAAGGGGCGGAACGGCCGGTTGTTCCCGAGGCGGCCAGGGCCAGGGTAGTGGCCGGATTCGCCGCGGTCGACTGCGTAGTTCTCTTTGACGGTGACACGCCCCTCGACCTCATCCGGCAGCTCGCTCCCGACGTTCTGGTCAAAGGCGCAGACTACTCCCGTCAGGACATCGTTGGAGCGGACTGGGTCGAGGCCAGAGGAGGGCGGGTCGTACGGGTACCGCTGGTCCAGGGATTTTCAACGTCATCTCTCGTGGAGCGTCTTCGTGCCTCGTCCTGACAGCCGGCAGAACGACCAACTCAGGCCACTGGTGCTGGAGCGCCGGGCCAATCCCTACGCTGAAGGATCCTGTCTGATTCGAATGGGCGGAACCCTGGTTCACTGTACCGCGACCGTGGAAACCGGGGTCCCCGGCTTCAAAAAGGGCACCGGCCAGGGATGGGTCACCGCCGAGTACGCCATGCTGCCCCGTGCGACGGTCGAGCGGACCTCGCGAGAGCGCACTGGACCGGGCGGCCGCACCCAGGAGATTCAGCGCCTGATCGGCCGTTCGCTGCGGGCCGCAATGGGGACCATGGCTTTCGGTGAATACACCATCCGGATCGACTGCGACGTCCTGCAGGCAGATGGCGGTACCCGGACTGCCGGCATCACCGGTGGCTGCATTGCTCTGGCAGACGCTTGCAGTTGGCTGGCAGAGCGCACCGGTCAGCCGTCGCCATTCGGCCGGCTGGTGGCGGCCGTCTCTGTGGGTCTCATTGAAGATGAGCTGCGGCTCGATCTGGCGTACGCCGAGGACAAGGACGCCGGAGTTGACGCCAACATCGTCATGCTGGAGCCGGCCCAGTTCGTGGAAGTGCAGGGTACCGGCGAGCACGCCACCTTCTCGCGCGCGCAGCTCGACACCTTGCTCGATCTGGCTGAGCGCGGGATCGCCGATCTTTTTCGGGCCCAGCGCCAGGCGCTCGGCTGGTGAAGTTTCTCGCCGCCACCCGCAGCGCCGGCAAACAAGTCGAGATCCGGCGAGTCCTGGAAGATGCTGGGCTCGAGGTGGTCTTTCCGGGGGAGATCGGCCTCAGGGAATCTCCAGCGGAGGAGGCTCTGGAGATCGGTGACAGCTTCCAGGCCAATGCTCGGAAGAAGGCCGAATACTTTGCTCGACTGAGCTTTCTTCCCACCTTTGCCGACGATTCCGGCCTGGAGGTGTTCTCGTTGGGCGGGGCCCCAGGGGTGCGCTCGAAGCGGTGGGCGGGCGCAGCCGGTAATGCCACTCAGATTGACGCAGCCAACAACGAGGAGCTGCTTCGGAAGCTCAAAGGAGCCCCGGACGCACAGCAGGCTGCTCGATATCGCTGCGTGCTGGTGTTTTTGCCTTCCCCGGGCGCCATACCGACCATCTGCCAGGGAGACTGCACCGGCCGAATCCTGGAAAGCCCCCGGGGAAGGGGTGGCTTCGGCTATGATCCCCTCTTCTTCAGCGAGGAGCTCGGTAAAAGCTTCGGCGAGGCGTCGGCGGCCGAGAAGGACCGGGTGAGTCATCGTGGCCGCGCTTTGCGGGGGCTGGTACAGGCACTCAAGAGCTACTCCCGCTCGGTGCAGGGTCCGGGAATCAAGCCTTAGGGAGAGCGGGCGCCGGCCTGGTTGTAAACGTCTTCCGGCTGCGGATCTCGAAACGCTCGTAATGTCGCTGCTACCAGCAGCACGACTACGGCACTATGTTGACCGGCGTTCTAGGTGATGCCGAACGCAAGGATGGATACTAGAACGGGGTGTGGCGCAGTCCGGTAGCGCGCCTGCTTTGGGAGCAGGAGGTCCCGGGTTCGAATCCCGGCGCCCCGATAGTCATCCGAGCCTGAGAGTCTCACCAGGACTCCTCAGCGCATTCGGCAGTACTTGGATAGCGACATGCTCCCTCAGCCGAATGCCCTCCCCCGTACGCCCTACGTCCGCTCGGGTACCGATGGCTTCCCCAACGTTCTAACAGGCAGGAAGTACCCTGGCGCAGTGGCAATGGCTGAAGTAGCATGGCTGATAGGAGGAACCCGCCATATGCCTTCCGCCTCTGCCTGCATCTGCGCCGCGCTTCTTGGCGTGCCCTCACTCATCATGGCTCAGGAGACGGTGTCGCTTCGCTCGCAGGCAGAGCTGGCGCGTGCAGCGGATTCAGTCCGCTTGGCGTACCGCGGCTCGCAGGCAGAGCTGGCGCGTGCAGCAGATTCAGTCCGCAAGGCCTACCGCAGCTCTCAGGCAGAGCTGGCGCGTAGAGCAGATTCAGTCCGGAAGGCCTATCAGGATTCGCTGAAGTCCCGTTTGAGCGATCAGGCGATCGTTCAGGAACCTGAGTCTCCCGTTGTGAGGTCCGGCACCGCAACCAGCGCGGTCCTGTCGCGACCCCGACCCCGACTCCGACCCCAAACTCAACTGCATTCGGGGGCGCAGACACCGCGGTTTATTCGTGGATTCGCCGGCATTCCGTGGGGCACTCAGCCGGAGCAGATCATCAGCGAGAAGGGTAAACCGGCCACGAGGAAGGAGGAGTCGGACGTCATTTATTTGGGTTACCAAGAATCGCTGGTTGGAAACAAAGCGTTGGCTTCATACTTCGTGAGCAAGAGCGAAGGCCTGATCAAAGGGGTTTATTCCGTGCCGTTCGGCTTGGGGCGGGGCTGTGACACGGTGTTCAACGAGCTGGTTGACGCCATCAAGGCAAAGTACCCTGAGATCAAACCCGAAGAGTCGAGGTACAATGACACATTACTCGATTTCTGTGACGGTGTGATGATCGGTCATGCGGGCTGGACCATGTCCTGGTACGATCCGGCCAACAACAGTGCAGTCATCGGCGTTGCTTTGCGCCCAGGAGCAACCAAGGTGCAGGTGGACTACGAATCGCCCGCGTTCTCCGCAGAGAGTTCCAAAAAATTCTGACGGTCGTTTTTAGCAGCCGCAGGGCCCGAGCAGCCTACGTATCAACTGTTTTCCGCCCTGGTCGGTCTCGAAGGAAACCAGATCAGGAACAACCGTGCTTGCTTCGCCTGCTGGGAGACGTGAGGATCTCCGCGATAGTAGCTCTGTCGCATGGTGATTCCGAAGTCTCCACCCACATGTATTGGGCCTGCGATCGGGACTGAGCCGCTCACACGGGTTTCCAGCACCAGGTGCTTACCATCCGCCCCATAGAGCGTCCGCAGCCAAATGAGCCTGCTGTCCAGTCGAACGACGTCGTGGTTGTCGTGACGAGCTGAAACTGTGAGTCGTCCGCCGCCGCCGAGGCCGTAATCGTAGTCTCTCCTGACTCGCAGTCCGTGTTCCGACGATACAGCGGCGAGCGGTACGCATTCCAGATGCATGCCGAATTCAAGGGCTGTTCGTGCTGCCAGCGGCAGCTGATACTGGAATGCACCGCTTAGGCTCTGGCTGCTCAGTCTGACTAGCGGCAGATCATCGTAGTCATAGTGTTGAAACAGGCCCAGCACGAATGGGTTCTGGCCCGAGCCGTTCAGCCTCACTCTGGCGAGGAGCCCGGACGCCGCGATGTGGGTAATGACCCGGGTGGCTTCCGGGTTGATCTGAAGCTCGAATCGGAATGCGTCGTACGGCTTGATCGCTTGCTCCTGGAAAGGACTCCCATACTGCAGCGTCACTCTCCCGAAGCCTTCTTCTCCTCCTCCCCGTCGAGCTCCTATCTCTCGTTGCCGCCCCACCGCTATCCAGCTCCATACAGGCTCCTGCCCGAACCCAGGCGATGACCTGCGACGAAGCAGCCCCTGAGCCCGCGCAACCGGACTGACGCCAAAGGCACCGAGGGCGCGGCCAAATACCATCGCTCGGGAGCCGCTTCCACCGGCGAGGAGCGAGCTCAGGCGGAAGGTGACCTCGCCCAGCGCAATCCCGCCTAGCGTCGTGTTGATCAGGTCGTTGAGGGAAGGACGGACGCTCTCGGTGAAGAGCTCCCAGGTCAGGCTGCCGGCCAGGACATACGGTGTACTATGCCAGAAGTCGTAGCCGCTCGCCCGGGCGGAGTTGAAGTAAAGGCTGCCATGGTAGGGATGGGCCAACTGGTTGTCCATGAACGCGTCGTCGTCCCAGGTGAACCCCTGGCGAATGTTGACCCACCAGGTTCTGGTGCCGACATTGGCCCAGTGCCAGTGTTGGACGTACCTGTTGTAGGCCCAGGTCAGGCCGTTTATGGCAACGACCCCGGCTCCGGCCTGCCAGGCGCTTGGACGCAGTGTTCCGATGGAAGCATTGGGCACTTGGGCAGAGGCCCGACTGCCGAGAGGAGCGGAGACCGTAAGGAAGAAAGCGGTGGTGTGCCTGAGAACCGACAGCCGCATTGCGGACCGGTCCATCGTGAAAGACGACCACCCGGCACAGCCGAGTGCGGTTCACCTCCTGAAAAATTGGCCGCCTCCTGGTAGACTGGCTGTGACTCGCCCCACCAGCGTTGGCGAGGGTGACAGAAGTCACAACCGCCTCGACGGAACGCCGCGCTCTGAGCCTTGCTCATGGTGAGTCCCGCGCTTAACCGATCAGCCGCATGGCCGGTGAAGCTGCGGCCAGACGACCGGGATTGTCGTCCCGCTGGAGGTAGACTGGCTAACCTGTTAATCTGACACGTCCGCGCCCGTAGCTCAGATGGATAGAGCAACAGCCTTCTAAGCTGTGGGTCGCAGGTTCGAATCCTGCCGGGCGCACTGCTACCTGTCAGCGGGTGGTTCGCTGTTCCGGGCCTGCTCCCCTTCCTCCTTGTAGAACTCCTCCGCTGCATCCTTTCGTCTGGCCCGTCCACTTCGCCTCACAACTTCCTCCTGCTTCTCCTCGGTCATGCCGGTCACATCCTCATTTTTCAGGGCAGGCACTCCCTGCTTGTCCTTCTTGGCCATAATGCTGGTCCTTTCTGATCGATCCGTGCGCTCAGATGAAGCAGGATTCAATATCCCGGAGCTGCAGGTGACGGGAAGTGACGGTGGACACCCTCGCTGATCCAGCGGATATTGCGCCGTCCTCGCCATGGATCCTGCATGACTGCGCCGCAACGATCGTCCCGTTCGCTGGAAGAGGAGCGCCCCTTGCGAGTCAGCGGGTCAGTTCTGGTCCCGCGGCTCCTGCCCCGGCGGGCCGACCTCCGTGCCATGCTCGGCCTCGCCATACCGGTCGTCACCATCCAGGTGGGCATGATGGCGATGGGAGTGGTGGATACCGTGATGGTGGGCCACATCTCCGCCCAGGCACTTGCCGCGGTGGCTCTCGGGAATCTGTACTTCTTCACCTTGGCCGTGTTCGCCATGGGAACGCTGATGGTTCTGGATCCGGTCGTGGCCCAGGCGGTCGGCGCCAAAGATGATTCAGCGATCGCGCGCGCCGTGCAGCGCGGCGTCCTCATGGCGGCGTTGCTCACTGTTCCGGCCGTAGTCCTTCTTACCTGCGCCACCCAGGCCTTCACCTTGACGCGTCAGCCGACAGACGTCATTCCGCTGGCGGCAGCGTACGCCATCCGGACTGCGCCCGGGACATTCCCGTTTCTCCTGTTCATCGTCTTTCGGCAGACGATGCAGGCGTGCGGCCGGCCGGCCCCGATCGTAGGCGCCATCATCGGTGCCAATCTCGCGAACGCGGCACTGAACTGGCTTCTCATCTTCGGCCATCTTGGCTTTCCGGCCATGGGGGTGGTTGGGTCGGCTTGGGCGACGACGGCCAGTCGTGGGCTTCTTGCACTCTGGCTGTGGATTGCCGCCAGACGACAGCTCGGGCCGATGCTGTCCCCCATCAGGCCGGAGGTGTGGCAACTCGAGCCACTCGGTCGAATGTTCCGCCTGGGGCTTCCGATCGGTGCCCAGCACGTGTTGGAATTCGGCGCTTTCGCGCTCGTCGCTCTCATGATGGGTTGGATGGGCACCCGGCAGATGGCCGGCCACCAGGTCGCTATCAATCTGGCAGCGCTCACGTTCATGGTTCCCCTGGGCGTCGGTGATGCCGCCTCCGTGTTGGTCGGGAGAGCCGTGGGTCGGAACGATCGGGCTGGCAGTGCCGGGGCGGCTCGCGCTGCGCTCGTCTGCGGCGTGGCGTTCATGTCGTGCACCGGGACCCTATTCCTTTCTATGCCAACCTCCCTCGCGCGATTGTACAGCAACGACCTGGGCGTGATCGCGGTGGCGTCGATGCTGATCCCCATCGCCGGGGTCTTCCAGATTTTCGACGGGCTTCAAGTGGTTACCTCGGGAATTCTCCGTGGCCTGGGTGATACCCGAGCCCCCATGCTCGCCAACCTTCTCGGGTATTGGCTGCTGGGTCTTCCGGTCAGTGTTTATCTCGGCTTTGTAGCCAAATGGGGACCGGCCGGCCTCTGGTGGGGTCTGGTCCTGGGTCTGGGAGTGGTAGCCCTCACACTTACGCTACGGCTCCGGGCCCGGATCCGCAGGCAGCAGCGGCGGGTGGTCATCGATCAGCAGCTCTATTCTGGAGTTGAGTCCAGCAGCTGACGAAAAGAGAGGGCGGCCAACTGCGCCGCCCTCGAGGATGCCGTAAACAGGGTGTTCAGCTGCTTCTGTTGTGGGCCTGCTCCAGCGAACGGACCTGATCGTGAGCTTGCTTGACCTCAAGGAACTGCCGCTCAACGATGATCTGAATGTTGCCGGGCAATCCCTTTTCGAGCGCCTCGCGATAATTCCGGACCGCAACGTCTTCCCCTCGCTCACACTCGGAAATGATGGCGCCCTCGTCATTCCCGCTCACGGCAGCCTTGATGTTGAGCCACCCCCGGTGCAAGGCACCGGTTACATGCCCGCTGTCAACCGGGTCCTCGGCCAGCCGTTTCACCTCAGTCTGCAGCTCGGAGGCAAACTGCGCGCGCTGCTCTGAGTAGCTCTGGAACAGCCGTTGGAGATTGGGATCCTTTACTCCCTCCGCCGCGCTCCGGAAGCCCTGTTCGCCATCCTTGCAGGTCTCGATCAGGCCGTTCAGGGTAGAGGCGACGTCATCGGTGCTGTTCTCCCCCGCGCCGCTCACCGGGAAGCCTCTTCTTCCGTGTCTTCACTCTCTTCGGCTTCGATGTTGATGACGCTCTCGGCCAGGGCCGTGAGCTTCTCGTCCGTGAGCTCCTCTTCTTCCAGATTCTGACCCAGCAGATCGTGCACCTGATCGTATCCCAGCATCTCGGCATAGGTGCAGACACATCCGTAGCTGGCGATCTCGTAGTGCTCGATCTTCTGAGCCGCCGCAATCAGGGCCGCATCCATTACGGATGCCTCGGCGTCCTCCTCCATCATCTTCTTTCCTTCTTCGATCAGGCCGGCCATGCCCTCGCACTTCCGCCCCTTGGCGGGAACACCCAGAAGCTTGAACGCCTGGTCGAGGCGCTCGACCTGACCTTCGGTCTGCTCGAGATGCTCTTCGAAGGCACTCTGGAGTTCCGGATGCGACGCGGCCTTGACCATTTTGGGCAGCGCTTTGAGGATCTGACCCTCGGCGTGGTAGATGTCTTGCAATTCGTGGACTAACAGATCGTCCAGCGAGTTGAGCTTCGGCATTGTCGTCTCCTTGCTCGAGCGTAATGTCGACGGCGGGTTCCAGGCAATCTGAATCGGGCAGCCGAAGTGAAAAAACGAGTCTGGCAGCGGGTGACAACGTAAGGATCGTGCACAGTCGCACACCGTGTCCTGCATCACCATCTAGTCAGCGTTTCCGAGAGACGATAGCATGGTGAATGCAGACGACATTAGCCGCGTTGGCCGTCATCACTGTCGGCTACATTCTGGCTTACCTGGTCTTCGACAAGCTCCGGGACCGATACGGGTATGTCGGCGGAGCCGAGTACGTGGTGATCGGCGTTTTACTCGGTCCCCGGGTCACTGGTCTCCTTGGCGCGGCGCAGGTGCGGGACCTGACGCCCATCGTCAGCCTGGCGCTGGGCTGGCTGGGAATGCTCCTCGGGACCTACTTCCGGCTACCCACCATGGCGTTGATCCAAGGCGACCACCTGCGGATTGCCTTTGCCGAGGCGGTTACCACCTTCGGATTTGCTCTGGCTGCCTTGATTGCCGCTTTCCACTATCTCGCCGGCTACGGCTGGCCGGAGGCAGCCGTGCAGGCCGTCACGCTGGCATCAGTGGCCACCTTGAGCTCCCCGGCCGCGGTGGACGCAAATACCCGAATGACTCACCGGGCCTCGGGAATCTTTCCCGTCCTCCAGCTGACCGCACGGGTGGATTCGCTCGTCGCCGTCTCAGCGTTCGGGCTGATCCTTGCGATCTTCCACCAGGGCCAGGTCTCCGCTTCGGTACGCCCTCCAACTGCGACCGAATGGGCCGTGATCAACCTTGCCGTAGGCGTCGCCAGTGGAGTCTTGTTTCACCTGTTTTTGGGTCCTCAGAAACACCTCCAGGAGGACCAAAGCGCCAGCAGGCTGTTCGTGGCCCTGGCAGGGGCCATCGTGGTAGCAAGCGGTGCGAGCTACTACCTGAACCTGTCGCCCATCTTCACCGCCCTGGTACTGGGTTTCATTCTCTCCAACAGTGGGAGCGCGCACCAGGACGTCACCCGCCTCCTGCTCGCCACCGAGCGGCCGGTCTATCTCGCGCTTCTCATCTTTGCCGGCGCTGCCTGGAGCCCACAGCCTTCCACTCTTCTCTTTCTGATTCCGTTCTTTGTGGTAATTCGGCTGGCGGCACGACTGGCTGGAGGTTGGGTAGCCGGCTGGTACGTGGCGCCGCCTGAGCTTCGAACCCCTCGGCTCGGCCGTGCCTTCCTGGCTCAGGGAGGCATCGCGGTGGCGATTGCGCTCAACTACACCCAGGTTCGCCCGGACCTCAACCCGGAGCTGATCCTGACGGTCACCCTGGTTTCCGTCCTGCTCTTCGACATTCTGGCCAGCCGCGAGGCCAGCCAGCTGGGACCCCTGATGAAAGCAGGTGGGGAACCTGAAGGGGACGGGCTGGATGTCGGGCCGACCTCCCTGTGATCCGTCGGATCGTTGTCCTCCTCCTGCTGGTGGGCGGCGCGCTGCTGCTCGCCCCATTGCGGGCAGCCACCGAGGGTGTCATCGCCCCCAAGTCCCTCTTTCTCTTCGGTATCCTCCTCCTTACCGCAGATACGTTTGGAGATCTCGCTCATGAGCTCAGATTGCCCCGGCTGCTCGGGTATCTCCTTGCCGGCCTGGCCTTGGGCCCTTCAGTCACCGGCATCGTTCCATCTGGCGTACTGGGCGATCTCGGCGCGATGAAGCGGCTCGCGGTCGGATTGATCGGCCTCCTGGCCGGCGCTGAGCTGCGCATGGAAGACTTGAGGGGGCGGTATCGCACAATTCTCACGGTGCTGCTCTTTCAGACGGTGACGGTCCTGAGCGTGATACTCGGGACCGCCCTCCTGATGCGCCGGTGGATCCCCTTCCTCCAGGCGCTGGACCCGGCTCAGGTCTTCTTCGTTGCCCTTCTGTTCTCGGCGGTGCTGACGGTCAACTCTCCCATGGTCACGCTGGCTCTCCTGACGGAAACGCGGGCATCAGGACCGCTGGCCAAGACAACGCTCGGCGTGGTTCTCGTCGCCGATGTGTTGGTGATTCTGCTCTTTACCGGCGCCTTCAGTCTGGCTCGGGGGAGCTTGGGGGCTTCTCCGGAGGGAGCCGCCACCGTTCTGCCCCGGCTCTTGAGAGAGGTGCTGGGATCGATCCTGGCGGGAGGTCTGATAGGCGCAATTGTCAGCCTCTACCTGCGGTTTGTTCGGCGCGAGATGGTAGTGTTCGCCGTGGTCGTTGTCTTCGCGGTAGCCGCTGCGGCACAGGCACTCCACTTCGAGCTCTTGCTGTGCCTGCTGGTGGCGGGTTTTCTGGTGGAGAACGTCGCCCCCGTACGAGCGGAGCCATTGGTGCGGGCGCTTCACCAGGCGGCGGTTCCTGTCTTCGTCATCTTCTTTGCGATGGCCGGTGCCGAGCTTCACATCGAGGAGTTTCTGACGGTGTGGCCGGCGGTCCTGCTGGTAGCAACCGCCCGGATCGCCGCCATCTTCGGCTCGACCCGCGCGGGCACCCATCTGGCCAGAGCCGAGCCGGTCGTGAAACGGTACGGGTGGACCGGCCTGGTCTCTCAGGCAGGTGTCGCTCTTGGCCTGGCGACAATCGTGGCCGAGCGACTCCCCGTGGTCGGGCTCGCCATGCAGGCGCTGACGGTCGGCGTGATTGCTTTTAACGAGTCACTCGGTCCAATCCTCTTTCGCTACGGTTTAGCTCGTGCTGGCGAAATCGTCTCGGACTGACCCTTGCATCTCGCGGGAGCCGTTATTAAAGTTGCGCTCCCTAACGGGATCAGGATTACAGCAGGAGCAACAAACCAATCGTGACCTGAAGGTGGTCGCGATTCGGGAACCTTGGTAACGCTGATTTGTTTTGAGGAACGCAGCAGGGTGGGGTGGCTGGGCGGTGCAGACCGAGTTGAACTCGCAGCATTCCCAGCCGTTGACAAAGCCAGCCTACTTCGGCATTTTATCGGGCTCCGCGAGACGTGGGTCCTGTGGCAGGAGTCGAGGGGTCACCGAGGGGCGGTACCGCAGGCGAACTTATTCGCTCTCCGATGCTTAGCCCTTGACCCAGCAGCAGCAATGGGTTAGTATTAGCGGCTGTCCTGGAAAAAGGACCTTCCAGACACCAGCTCTTTGACAAGTGATGTGAGCTAGAAGTGATGGAGTGCGGACCCTCTGATCTGGACGGACACAGAGGCTGTTCAGATAGGGTTTACTCTGATCATTAGTGATTCGGACGACAGAACCAGGTCGTTCGGCTGGAGCTGTTCAAACACTCATTGGAGAGTTTGATCCTGGCTCAGGACGAACGCTGGCGGCGTGCCTAACACATGCAAGTCGAACGGGACCAGGGGCAACTCTGGTTCAGTGGCGGACGGGTGCGTAACACGTGAGGAACATGACCTTCGGCGGGGGATAGCCGGCCCAACGGCCGGGTAATACCGCGTACGACCTTTCGGGGACATCCTCGGATGGTGAAAGCAGCAATGCGCCGATGGAGTGCCTCGCGGCCTATCAGCTAGTTGGTGGGGTAATGGCCTACCAAGGCGACGACGGGTAGCTGGTCTGAGAGGATGGCCAGCCACATTGGGACTGAGACACGGCCCAGACTCCTACGGGAGGCAGCAGTGGGGAATATTGCGCAATGGGCGAAAGCCTGACGCAGCGACGCCGCGTGTGGGATGACGGTCTTCGGATTGTAAACCACTGTCGGGAGGGACGAATACGCCGCAAGGCGGGTGACGGTACCTCCAAAGGAAGCACCGGCTAACTCCGTGCCAGCAGCCGCGGTAATACGGAGGGTGCAAGCGTTGTCCGGAATCACTGGGCGTAAAGGGCGCGTAGGCGGCCTGATAAGTAGGGGGTGAAATCCTGCGGCTTAACCGCAGGGCTGCCTTCTAAACTGTCGGGCTCGAGCACAGTAGAGGCAGGTGGAATTCCCGGTGTAGCGGTGGAATGCGTAGAGATCGGGAAGAACATCAGTGGCGAAGGCGGCCTGCTGGGCTGTTGCTGACGCTGAGGCGCGACAGCGTGGGGAGCAAACAGGATTAGATACCCTGGTAGTCCACGCCGTAAACGATGGGCACTAGGCGTCGGGGGGAGCGACCCTCCCGGTGCCGTCGCTAACGCAGTAAGTGCCCCGCCTGGGGAGTACGGCCGCAAGGCTGAAACTCAAAGGAATTGACGGGGGCCCGCACAAGCGGTGGAGCATGTGGTTTAATTCGAAGCAACGCGAAGAACCTTACCTGGGCTTGACATGCACGGGAAAGCCGGTGGAAACATCGGTTCCTCTTCGGAGTCCGTGCACAGGTGCTGCATGGCTGTCGTCAGCTCGTGTCGTGAGATGTTGGGTTAAGTCCCGCAACGAGCGCAACCCTCGTCCCTAGTTACCAGCGGGTTATGCCGGGCACTCTAGGGAGACTGCCGGTGTCAAACCGGAGGAAGGTGGGGATGACGTCAAGTCATCATGGCCCTTACGTCCAGGGCGACACACGTGCTACAATGGCCGGTACAGAGCGTCGCCAACCCGCGAGGGTGCGCTAATCGCTAAAAGCCGGTCTAAGTTCGGATTGTAGTCTGCAACTCGACTGCATGAAGCCGGAATCGCTAGTAATCGTGGATCAGCCACGCCACGGTGAATACGTTCCCGGGCCTTGTACACACCGCCCGTCACGCCATGGAAGCTGGGGGGACCTGAAGTCGGTGGGCTAACCGCAAGGAGGCAGCCGCCAAAGGTCAATTCAGTGACTGGGGCGAAGTCGTAACAAGGTAGCCGTAGGGGAACCTGCGGCTGGATCACCTCCTTTCTGGAGCATCGAGTAAGCCGAGCCTTCGGGCCCGGCAGAAAGATCTCAGAAGTCGCCCGCACTCTATTACTGTCTAGCTCGCATCACTTCTTTTTATCGGCCCTTGCGGGGGCCGATCTGCTCTTTGACAACTGAAGGATGGATGGTTGTAGTCTGCTGGTCGCCGCAAGGCGAGTGGCAGACGGGTGTGAGGAATCAACACCGGTTGCGTTTTTCCATCGCGGGAAGACGCAACGGAAACGAATTTGAGATCAAACGCAATAAGGCACACGGTGGATGCCTTGGCATCGAGAGGCGATGAAGGTCGTGATAAGCTGCGATAAGCCTGGGGGAGCTGCACATGAGCTGTGATCCCAGGATGACCGAATGGGGAAACCCGGCGGGCCGCGAGGTCCGTCATCCCGCAAGGGAAGCCAACCCGGGGAACTGAAACATCTCAGTACCTGGAGGAACAGAAATCAACCGAGATTCTCCTAGTAGCGGTGAGCGAACGGGGAAGAGGCCAAACCGTGGGAGCATGCTCCCGCGGGGTTGTGGGACCACAACGTGGGATGCACGACGCTAAAGTGAAGCGGCCCGGAATGGCCCGCCAGAGACGGTGAAAGCCCGGTAACTATACGCGTACGGCCCCTAGTGGTATCCCGAGTAGCGCGGAGCACGTGGAATTCTGCGCGAATCTGGGGGGACCACCCTCCAAGCCTAAATACTCCTCGATGACCGATAGTGCACTAGTACCGTGAGGGAAAGGTGAAAAGCACGCCAGGTGGCGAGTGAAAGAGATCCTGAAACCGTGTGCTGACAAGCGGTCGGAGGACACGTAAGTGTCTGACGGCGTGCCTTTTGCATTATGATCCGGCGAGTTACTGATCACGTGCAGGTTAAGGCCTTCAGGGCCGGAGCCAGAGCGAAAGCGAGTCTGATAAGGGCGTCTCGTACGTGGTCGTAGACCCGAAGCCGTGGCGATCTACCCTTGAGCAGGTTGAAGCCGCCGTAACAGGCGGTGGAGGACCGAACCCATGTGGGTTGAAAACCGCTGGGATGACTTGAGGGTAGGGGTGAAAGGCCAATCAAGCTCGGAGATAGCTGGTTCTCCCCGAAATATATTTTGGTATAGCCTCGGGAAATGAGTTCACAGGAGGTAGAGCACTGGATGGGTCCGGGTCGTGAATAACGATACCTCCCCCAACCAAACTCCGAATGCCTGTTGAATGCTGCCCGGGAGGCAGTCGCGGTGCGCTAATGTACCGTGGCGAGAGGGAAAGAACCCAGAACCTCAGCTAAGGCCCCGGAGTGGCGGCTCAGTGTAGCAAAGGATGTGGGTATGCTGTGACAACTGGGAGGTTGGCTTAGAAGCAGCCATTCCTTTAAAGAGTGCGTAATAGCTCACCAGTCCAGCGTAGCCGCGCCGATAATGGTCGGGACTTCAAGCCGCCCGCCGAAGCTAGGTCTTCATGCGCAAGCATGAGGGGTAGGGGAGCGTTCCCATAGCGTTGAAGCCGGGGCGGAAGCCTTCCGGTGGAGCGGTGGGAAGTGAGGATGCCGGATTAAGTACGCGAGAAACAGGGTGAAAACCCCTGTCACCGTAAGCCTAAGGGTTCCTGAGCCATGTCGATCAGCTCAGGGTCAGTCGGTCCCTAAGTCGAGGCCGAGAGGCGTAGACGATGGGAAACGGGTCAACATTCCCGTACCAACTGTAAGCCGTTATGAGTCTGAGGAGGGACACAGGAGCAAGGTCACCGGCGGGTGGTGGATTTTCCGCTGCAAGGTGGTAGACGTTTCCCGGTAGGCAAATCCGCTGGGATAGTCGAGAACCGATGCCGAAGGGGCCGTATGGCCCCGCCAAGGGTGGCTGCCGCACACTGTCGAGAAAAGCTTCGCAGACCAGGACTGCAGTTGACCGTACCGTAATCCGACACAGGTGGGCGAGGCGAGAAGCCTAAGGTGCTCGAGTGATTTACGGAAAAGGAACTCGGCAAAATTACCCCGTAACTTCGGGATAAGGGGTGCCGGTTGTATGTGACCCGCCAAGGGGAGCAGAAGCCGGCCGCAGAGAATCGTCCCAAGCGACTGTTTAGCAAAAACACAGGAGCGTGCTAAGGCATTGTCCAAGCCGACGTATACGCTCTGACTCCTGCCCGGTGCCGGAAGGTTAAGGCAAGCGGTTAGCCGCAAGGCGAAGCTGCGAACCGAAGCCCCGGTAAACGGCGGCCGTAACTATAACGGTCCTAAGGTAGCGAAATTCC
>JADMIO010703207.1_pt1 | contig 55777 bp, 39 predicted proteins | sample 8958161 | NCBI WGS metagenome assembly JADMIO01 (sample SAMN16585339, study PRJNA669376) | soil metagenome | isolation source: Crop rotation soil | place: USA: Cullars Rotation, Alabama | collected 2011
GCCGCGACTTCAAGTCACGTGAATTCCAAGCTTCGGATCCCACTGTGCTGGAAAGCTCCTGGTTCGACTCGGAGAATCAGCCGGTCGTGACCACGCAGTTGCCGATCTGGCAGTGCCCGTCGGCACAGGGGAACCGGATTCAGGACGGGCAGACGTCTCTGTATCCTTTTCCCTGGCAGGACCCGTTCATCGGCACTGCCGCTTGTGGGGACTATGCGGGCATGTCCGCTGTCTCTACCGAACTGGTGCTCAGGGGTGTGATTGCTCCTCTCCGCGGCCCGCGTGATAAGAGGTCGGGGGCTTACGAGGGGGCCCTCACACTCAACGAGAGCAAGCGTCTGGCCGATATCTCGGACGGCTCCGGCCAGACGATCCTGATCGCCGAATCCGCAGGTCGGCCGCAATACTGGCAGCAGGGCGCCAAGCGGGTCCCGGATGTCTGGCTGTCCGGTGGCCCCTGGGCCTCACGAAGTCTGCTGGCGTTCCGAGGCGGGCTGCCCGACTGGAACTCCTTCGCAGCATGCGCCGTGAATTGCACGAATAACCGGGAAGTCTACAGTTTCCACACCGGCGGGGCCCAAGCCGTGATGGCTGACGGTACCGTGCGTTTCCTCAGTGCCAGCATCGACCTCGACGTCTTCGCCGCACTCGTGACGCGCGCGGGCGGCGAGGTCGTCTCAGGAAATGATCTCTGATCATGATGCAACGCCAGACCGCGCGCGGCCGCGGTGATGGCTGATTGGTGAGCCGCAAAGACAAAACGGCCGGCGAGGTCCTTACCGCCAAGCAAGCCCCTCGCCGGCCTGGCATCACCCCGGCGCTCGCAGTGCGCGCCGACGGCGATGACTTTTTCATTGTATCCCGCCGATGCACCGACCGACAGGAGCGTTCCATGACCGTGCTCGAAATCGACAACGTGACGAAAGCTCCGGTAGTGGACGAACCACCACCCCCCGAAGAGGCCGCGGCCCCGGCTGAGGCGCGCGCTCCCGCCACGCGGGAAGTCCGTCACGAATACACGCCCACGTTGCCGGCCCTCTTGAACCAGCTCGGCGTGTCGCTGCTCGTCTCGACCTATCAGGCGGGCAAAGTGGTCTCGGTCGGCGTTACGGAGAACGACCTCTCGCTTTCGTACCACAACTTCGAGCGAGCCATGGGACTGGCCGTGCGGCCCGACCGAATCGCCGTCGGGGCCCGCGCCCAGGTGTGGTTCCTCAAGAGCGCCCCTGACCTGGCCCGCCGCGTCGAACCGGCTGGCCGTCACGACGCCTGCTTCCTGACGCGCTCCTCCCACTTCACCGGCGAGATCCAGGCCCACGAACTGGCCTGGTCGGGAGACGAGCTGTGGGTCGTCAACACGGCCTTCGGCTGCCTGTGCACGCTGGATGACCGGCACAGCTTCGTTCCGCGCTGGCGGCCGCCCTTCATCAGCGCGCTGGCGGCCGAGGATCGCTGCCACCTCAACGGCCTCGCCATGGCCCCCGACGAACGGGGAGTCATGAAGCCCCGTTACGTGACGGCCCTGGGCGAGACCGACACGGCACAGGGCTGGCGGCCGAACAAGGTCACCGGCGGGTGCCTGATCGACGCCGCCAGCGGGCAGACCGTGGCGCGGGGCTTCGCCATGCCGCATTCGCCTCGCGTCCATATGAATCGGGTCTGGATGCTGCATTCCGGCGCGGGGGAACTGGTGCATGTCGATCCGGCCAGCGGCCACGCGGAAACGGTGACCGAACTCCCCGGCTACACGCGGGGCCTGGCCATGCACGACCGCTTCGCGTTCGTGGGCCTCTCGAAGATCCGCGAGACGTCGACGTTCGGGGGGATGCCGATCGCGGAGCGGAGGCCGGACCTCAAGTGCGGCGTCGGCGTCGTGGACCTGGGGACGGGGCGGCTCGTCGCGCATCTGGAGTTCGTCACCGGGGTCGAAGAGATCTTCGATGTCCAGGTCGTTCCCGGGGCCCGCTGTCCGGCCGTGTCGGGGCCGTATCCCACCCTAGACAGCGCCGCACCGATCTGGACGGTGCCCGAGAGTGCCAGAACCAGTGGTGCGGACTTCAGTCCGCACACGAACACGGAACGTGCGGACTGAAGTCCACACCACACGATCCCCAGGCATTCCGTCCGTGGCGAACAGCGCGGGCTCTGAAATTCAAGGAGAACCACACATGAACCTGTCGTTCTGGAGCCACTGTCAAGGACTGGTTCGCCGACTGCAGAAGCGTCGCTTGGCGCGTCCGCGCGAGCGGCAGGCTGAGTGGTATACGGCCGAGACGCTTGAGTATCGCTGCCTGCTCTCGGCGGTCCCTGCTCCCAGCGGCGTCGTCGCCTGGTGGAGCGGCGATGGCACGGCGACGGATCAATTGGGACTCAATGACGGGATCCTCGCCAACGGCGCGGGCTTCGCCGCCGGGCAGGTCGACGGTGGATTCAACTTCGATGGCGTGGACGACAACTTTCAGGCCCCCACAGCGGGGCTTCCGACCGGGAACGCCGACCGCACCATCGAACTTTGGGTCCGCATCGACCAGCAGCTCGCCGACGAGACCTGTTTCGCCTTTTACGGCGCCCCCGGCTCGCCCGGGCAAGCCTTCGCGCTCGGTACGGTCTCGAGCGGTGAGTTGTTCGTGTCGAATTGGGGTAATGCCATTTTTGGTCCCGCCTTGCAGAACGGCCAGTGGTATCACGTTGCCGCCACGAACGTCGGGGATACGTTCACCCTCTATCTCGATGGAGTCGAAGTCGGCACGGACACGATGTCTCTCGACACGCCCGCCGGCTCGACCTTCTGGCTGGGCCGCCTGACGGACAGCGACATCGGCGGCGTCACCCGCCGGCTGGACGGAATGGTCGATGAAGTCACGGTCTATGACCGCGCCTTGAGCGCGTCGGAGATCGCGACCATCCATGACGCCGGCAGCGACGGCAAGTTCAAAGCACCGACCCCCAGCTTCGGCGTGAGCGGCTTTCCTGCCACGATGACGGCGGGGTCCGCCGGCAGCTTCACCATCACGGCGAAAAACGCCGACGAAACCACAAACACCGGTTACCTGGGGACGGTGCACTTTAGCAGCAGCGACCCGCAGGCGGTCCTCCCCGCCGATTACACGTTCACCGCCGCCGATCATGGCGCCCATACGTTCACGGCACAGCTGAAGACCGCCGGCGCTCAGTCGGTTACGGCGAGGGACACACAGGCGCCGGGCATGGATGGCACCCAGTCGAACATTCTGGTCAAAGCCGCGGCCGCCAGCACGTTGACCGTCGGCGGCTTCCCCTCGGCTACCGCCGTGGGGGTGGCGGGCAACATCACGGTCACGGCCAAAGACCCCTATGGCAACATCGCCAGCGGGTACACCGGCACGGTGCACTTTACCAGCAGTGATCCGCAGGCCGCCCTGCCTGCCGATGACACGTTCACCGCCTTGGACGCGGGGCAGCGCACCTTCAGCGTGACCATCAAGACGGCCGGTACGCAGTCGATCACTGCCACGGACACCTTGTCGGCCGGCTTCACCGGCACGCAGGGTGGCATCACCGTGTGGGGACGGCCGGTGATGGTCGGCGACATCAATCCGGGACCGGCCTCGGCGAATCCCGGCAATCTCCTGGCGATCGGGTCGACGATCTACTTCCCTGCTTCCGACAGCACCCACGGGCAAGAGCTGTGGAAGAGCAACGGGACGCCGGCCGGAACCATGTTGGTCAAGGACCTCAACCTCGGCGCCGGTAGTTCGTCTCCCGGCAATCTCACCAACGTGAACGGGACGCTCTACTTCACCGCCAGCGACGGCATGAAGGGAGTTGAGCTGTGGAAGAGCAACGGCACGCCGGCCGGAACCATGATGGTCAAGGACCTTAACCTCGGCGCCGGCGGTTCGTCTCCTCGCAATCTCACGAACGTGAACGGGACGCTCTACTTCACCGCCAGCGACGGCGCCAGCGGGGAAGAGCTGTGGAAGAGCGACGGCACGGCCGCCGGCACCGTCCGCGTGAAGGACATCAGTCCCGGCGGCGGCACTTCTTCGCCCCAGTACCTGACGAACGTCAACGGGACGCTGTTCTTCACCGCCGACGACGGCACGACTGGCGGGCTGTGGAAGAGCGATGGCACGCCTGCCGGAACTGTGCGCATCGGCCCCGCGGGCAGCAGCAAGTTGACGAACGTCAACGGGACGCTGTTCTTCACCACCGGCGACGAGACGAACGGGCAGGAGCTGTGGAAGAGCGATGGCACCGTCGCCGGCACCACGATCGTCACGGACATCTATCCGGGACAATACGTCCTGTTCGACTACTACGGAAACATCGTGGCGCAGCACCCGTACAGCTCTTCCCCCAAATACCTGACGAACGTGAATGGCACGCTGTTCTTCTCGGCCTGGACCCCCCCGTACGGCTGGTCGCTGTGGAAGAGTGATGGCACTGCCACCGGCACCGTGCCCGTCAAGGATGTCACTCCCTTCTACTCGTCGTCCCCCGATGATCTGACGAACGTCAACGGCACTCTGTACTTCACGGCCGGCGAGGGCCGACCGCCCGACGGAGTCGCGGTGCGACCCCATTTCGACGGGACATACGGGCAGGAGCTGTGGAAGAGTGATGGCACCGCCGCCGGCACGGTGCTCGTCAAGGGAATCGATGGCATTGTCGGCCAGGGGCTCGACCCCGGCGGTGCTACTTACCCCCATTCCATGACGAACGTGAACGGGACGCTATTCTTCACCACCGTCGATGGAGCCGGCGCTTGGAACCTGTGGCTCAGCGATGGCACGCCCGCCGGCACCGGTCCCGTCGCGAATCTCAACGCCAACTCGCTCACGAACCTCAACGGCACCCTGTTCTTCTCGGCCGACGACGGTGTTCATGGCAGCGAATTGTGGGCGCTGAGCACCGTGGCGACCCCCAGCCTCGGCCTGAGCGGCTTTCCCGCCACGACCACGGCGGGGTCCACCGGCAGCTTCACCATCACGGCGAAGAACATCGATGGGACCACAAACGCCGGCTATCTGGGGACGGTCCACTTCACCAGCAGCGACCCGCAGGCGGTCCTCCCCGGCGATTACACGTTCACCGCCGCCGATCATGGCGTGCACACGTTCACGGCCATCCTGAAGACCGCCGGCTCTCAGTCGATTACGGCGATGGACACGCAGGTGCTGGGCGTGGTTGGGACCCAGTCGGACATTCTGATCAAAGTCGCCGCCGCCAGCACGATGACTGTCGGCAATTTCCCGTCGACCACGACCGTGGGGGAGGCGGGCAACCTGACCGTTACGCTCAAGGACCCCTACGGCAACATTGCCAGCGGCTACACTGGTACGGTCCGCTTGACCAGCAGCGATCCACAGGCCGCGCTGCCTGCCAATTACACGTTCACTGCCGCTGACGGTGGGCAACATACCTTCAGCGTGACCCTGAAGACGGCCGGCACGCAGTCGATCACTGTCGCCGATACGCTGAACTCCGCACTCACGGCCACCCAGGGAGGCCTCGCGGTAAACCCCATCCTGGATGTCAGCGGCTTTCCCACCACAATCACGGCGGGGTCCGCCGGCAGCTTCACCATCAGGGCGAAGAACGCCGACGGAACCACCTACACCGGCTACCGGGGGACGGTGCGCTTCACCAGCACCGATCCCCAGGCCGTCCTCCCCGCCGATTACACGTTCATCGCCGCCGACAATGGCGTGCACACATTCACGGCCAAACTGAAGACCGCCGGGTATCAGTCGATCACGGCGACGGACACCCAGGGCATCGCTGGCGCCGAATCGAGCATTCTGGTCAAGGCGGCTGCCGCCAGCACGATGACTGTCGGCGGCTTCCCCTCGACCGCCACCGCGGGGGCGGCGGGTAACCTCACCGTCACGCTCAACGATCCGTATGGCAACGTCGCCAGCGGCTACACCGGCACCGTGCGCTTCACCAGCAGCGATCCGCAGGCCGCCCTCCCTGCCAATTACACGTTCACCGCCGCCGATGCCGGAACACATACGTTCAGCGTGATGCTGAAGACGGCCGGCACGCGCTCGATCACGGTCGCCGATACGCTGAACGCTGTACTCACGGCCACCCAGGGAAGCATCACCGTGAAGGCGGGGGCGGCGAGCCAGTTCCTGATCAGCGCTCCATCCAGCGTCACGGCCGGCACGCCCTTCAGCCTCACGCTGACGGTCAAAGACGCCTGGGGCAACGTCGTCACCGGTTACACCGGCACAGTCCGGTTCACGAGCGCCAACAAGCCGGACAAGCTGCCGTCCAACTACACATTCACGGCGGCCGACCAGGGGATGCATACCTTCACCGGCCTGATGCTGCGCAAGAAAGGAAACCAGAAGATCACGATCACCGACACGCTGAACGGCTCGCTGACCGCCAACGTGACCATCAACGTGCGTTGACCGACCGCCAGAAAGAGGAACACAGAGGCATCCGTCAGAGACTCGGAGGATCAGCGGATGAGAGCCGGCACCAGCGTACCCGACCCTCTGCCTTTCTGACTCCGCCCTCTGAAAGCAAATCGGCCGGCGAGGTCCTTACCGCCAAGCAAGCCTCTCGCCGGCCAGGCATCACCCCGGCGCTCAATCTGCGCGCCGACGGCGATGACCTTTTCGTCGTACCTCGCAGATCCACCGACCGACACAACGGCCGATCACAAGGAGATCTATCGATGAACATGTCCTTCTGGAGTCACTGTCAGGACCTCGTTCGCCGGCTGCAGAAGCGCCGCTTGGCGCGTCCGCGCGAGCGGCAGCCTGGGTGGTGCCTGACCGAGACGCTCGAGGACCGCGCGCTGCTTTCGTCTACTCCCGCGATCGTCGCGGACATTGCTCCGGGGCCAGACTCGTCGATTCCTGGGCATTCCGCGGCGATCGGGTCGACGATCTATTTCCGCGCGAACGACGGCATCCACGGGAACGAATGGTGGAGGAGCGACGGCACCGCAGCCGGAACCACGATGGTCAAGGACATCAACCCCGGCAGCGGTGATTCGAATCCCGGCAATTTCGCGAACGTGAACGGGACGCTCTACTTCATCGCCAACGACGGCGTCCACGGGTCCGAGCTCTGGAAGAGCGACGGCACGGCGGCCGGAACGATGCTGCTCAAGGACATCCACCCCGGCAGCGGTGATTCGACGCTCGGCTTATTCACGGACGTGAACGGGATGCTCTACTTCAGCGTCGCCAACGACGGCGTCCACCCGTACCAGCTGTGGAAAAGCGACGGGACGACCGCCGGGACCACGATGGTCAAGGAAATCCCGCCACAAGGCGGCATAAACTCTCTCTCTGACCTGACCAATCTCAACGGCACGCTGTTCTTCTTTGCCGACGGCACCACACCGGGCCTGTGGAAGAGCGACGGCACAGAGGCGGGAACCGTGCGGGTCAGTGAAACCGGCGGCAGTCAACTGACCAACGTGAACGGCACGCTGTTCTTTACGTCCTACGACGCGAACGGAACCGAGCTGTGGAAGAGCGACGGCACCGCGGCGGGGACGACAATGGTGAAAGATATCTACCCGGGGGAGTCAGCGAGCGCGGGCTACCCCGGCGGCATTTTCTATTATCCCAACAGCTCTTACCCGGGCTCGTTCACCGACTTCAATGGGACGCTGTTCTTCACGGCCAACGACGGCGTCCACGGGTACGAGCTCTGGAAGAGCGACGGGACCGCTGACGGAACCACGATCGTCAAGGACATCCTGCTCAGCCCATACACCAACGGCTCCAATCCGTTCCGCTTCACCGACGTCAACGGCACGCTGTTCTTCATGGCGCACGACACCGCCGGAACCAGGTTATGGAAGAGCGACGGCACCGAGGCCGGAACTGTGGCGGTCAGCTCCAGAAACTTTGGTCCATGGGGCGGCTATGACCTTGGGAACGTCAACGGAAGCCTCTTCTTCATCGCCGACGACGGTCACGGATGGGAGGTGTGGAAGAGTGATGGCACGGACGGCGGAACCGTCATGGTCACCGATTTCGATCCGACGGACTTACATCTCCTCGGGTACGTGAACGACAACTTGTTCTTCCGGGCAGGCGACGCTGATCATGGAACCGAGTTGTGGGCGCTGAACGTGGCGCCGGCCCCCAGCCTGGGCCTGAGCGGCTTTCCCGCCACCACCACGGCGGGGTCCGCCGGCAGCTTCACGATCACGGCGAAGAACGCCGACGGAACGACAAACACCGGCTACGTGGGGACGGTTCACTTCACCAGCACCGACCCTCAAGCCGTCCTGCCGGCCAATTACACCTTCACCGCGGCCGATCACGGCGTGCACACGTTCACCGCCAGCCTGAAGACAGCCGGCTATCAGGCGATCACGGCGACGGACACGCAGGCGCCGGGCATGGATGGCTCCGAATCGAACATTCTGGTCCAGGCGGCCGCCGCCAGCACGATGACTGTCGGCGGCTTCCCCTCGACAGCGACCGCGGGGGTGGCGGGCAATGTCACCGTCACGGTCAAGGATCCCTATGGCAACTTCGCCAGCGGGTACACCGGCACGGTGCGCTTGACCAGCACCGACTCCAAGGCCGTCCTTCCTGCCGATTACACCTTCACCGCCGCCGACGCCGGGACACATACCTTCAGTGTGACCCTGAAGACCGCCGGTACTCATTCGATCACGGCGACGGATATGCAGGTGCCGGGCATGACTGGCGCCGAATCGAACATTCTGGTCAAGGCCGCCGCCGCCAGCACGGTGACGGTCGGCGGTTTTCCCTCGACCACCACCGCGGGGGTGGCGGGGAACGTCACTGTCACGCTCAAAGATCGCTATGGCAACATCGCCACGGCCTACACCGGCACGGTGCGCTTGACCAGCAGCGATGCGAAGGCCGCTCTCCCTGCCAATTACAAGTTCACCGCTGCCGATGCCGGGAATCATACATTCAGCGTGACTCTGAAGACGGCCGGCACCCAGTCGATCACCGTCACGGACACCACGTCAGCCGGCCTCACCGGCACACAAGGCGGCATCACCGTAAAGGCAGGGGCGGCGAGCAAGTTCCTGATCAGCGCTCCGTCCAGTGTCAGTGTCGGCGTGCCCTTCAGCCTGACGCTGACGGTCCAGGATGCCTATGGGAACGTGATCACCGGCTACACGGGCACGGTCCGCTTCACGAGCACCGACAGCACGGCCCCGCTGCCTGCCAACTACACCTTTACGGCGGCCGAGCAGGGGGTGCATACCTTCACCGGCCTGATCCTGCGCAAGAAAGGAAACCAGAAGATCACGATCACCGACACGCTGAACAGCTCGCTGACTGGCAGCGTGGCCATCAACGTGCGTTGACCAACCTGACCGCGCCCTGGCGGGAATCGCGGAGCGGATTGAAGGAGACTCGCGCGAGGAAGCCGGTCGAGGGGTGGCCCAGCCGCTCACGCGGCTGGGGCGCTCCAGCGACAAGAACCGACATCATCCGGCACCAAGCGGCGAATCGGCGGCGCCAATCGGCCACAGATGATAGGGCACGCATTCGCCCCACGCGCGTCCGCATGGACTCGATTCTTGTGCCTGCGGCACCCGGCCAGGGGGACGGCCGGGCCACCCACGCCACTTCGCGACGCCGACCTTGCGGCGAATTTTTTTCCCTTGCCCGCTGCTCCGAATAGTGTACATTAGATCACTATATGGACCACGTCCTCCGACGACGACTGGAAGCGCTCGCGACGCGCCGGTCGGTACCGCCCGCCGCGGTGCCGGTCGTCTCGGACACGTTTCACCTCCTGTTCCCGCGCGGGCTGCATCGCGGGATGCTCACCGAATGGTTGAGCGAGGGGACCGGGAGCGGGGCCGAGTCGCTGACGCTCCGGCTCATCTCCGAACTTTCGGGGACGCTCCTCGTCGTCGATGCCGAGCACACGTTCTATCCGCCGGCCGCCTGGGCGCTCGGCATTCCGTCGTCCGCGACGATCGTCGTCCGCCCCGGGAATGAAGCGGACTCCCTCTGGGCGGTGGAGCAGGCGCTGCGCTGCCGGGGGGTGGGCCTGGTGCTGGCGCGGCTCAATCACGTGGCGAGCCGGCCGTTCCGGCGGTTGCAACTGGCGGCGGAGCGCGGCGGGACGATCGGGGTGCTGATCCGGCCGGCCCGGCAGCGCGCCTCTCCCTCGTGGGCCGAGGCGCGGTTTCTCGTTCAGGCGTTGCCCTCGCGGCCGGTGGGAAGACGGCTGCGGATCGAATCGCTCCATCGAAACGGCGGAGACGTGGTGGAACTGGAGCTGGACGATGCGACGGGTGCTCTGCATCTGGTTCCCCGACTGGCCGCTCCAGCGGCTCCGCGCCGCGCGGCCGGAGCTTAAAGGACGGCCGGTCGTCCTGTTCGACGAATCCCCCCAGAAGGGGCTGCAAGTGGTCCTCGCCGACGACGAGGGAATCCCGCCGGGGATGCCGCTGGCGGAAGCGAAGTCGCTCTCGGGCGAGGCCCGCTTCGAGCGGCACGATCCGTCCGCCGATGCCGACGCCCTCTGGGCCCTGGCCCTGGAATGCCGCCGGTTCAGTCCCCTGGTCGGCCTCGGCGAAGAAGGGGCGCTCTTGATGGACGTGACGGGATGCGCCCATCTTTTCGGGGGAGAGGCGCCCTTGGCGCGAGAGGTCGCGACGTTCGCGGGGCGGCGGGGACTTGTTTCGAGAGTCTCCCTCGCCGGGACGAGCGGCGCCGCCTGGGGCGTTTGCCGGTACGGGCGCGGCGGCGTCATCCCCCCCGGAGGAGAAGAAGCGGCGCTGGAGAGGCTTTCCGTGGCGGCGCTGCGGTTGTCGCTCCCGGTCGTGGAGACGCTGGCGGAGCTCGGCATTCGCACGATCGGCCCCTTGCGGACGCTGCCGCGCGGCAGCCTCGCGGCGCGGTTCGGCGCGGAGGTGGCGGTGCGGATGGACCAGGCGCTGGGCCGCGTGCCGGAGCCGATCATCCCGGTCCGGGACCTGGAGCCCGTTCAGGCGGAATGGGATTTCGACGAGCCGGTGACCGACCGGCGGTCGCTGGAAACGGTCTTGCGCCAGTTGATCGAGCGGATTGCCGAGGACCTGGACGAGCGGCAGGCCGGAGTCCAGCGCCTGGAGTGCCGGATCAATGACCTGTTCTTCACGATCGGCACGTCCGGCCCGACCGCCGCGGTCCCGCACCTGTGGGAACTCTTGCGCCTGCGCCTGGAACGGATGTCTCTGCCGCGGGAAGTGACGCACGTGGCGCTCCGCGCGGCACTGACGGCGCGGCGGGGGGCCCGGCAGCGCTTGATCGTGCCCGACGATCAGGTGGACCAGCAGGAGCTGCGCCTGCTGCTCGATCGGCTGGGGAATCGCCTGGGGGAAAGCGCGGTGGTCCGGCCGCAGCCGGTCCCCGATCACCTGCCGGAGCTCGCCTGCCGCTTCGCTGCGGTCGCGAACGAGCCGGCCGCCTCGGAGACGGTCCACTCCGCGGGCCAGTTCCGCCCGGTGCGTCTGCACCCGGAGCCGCTTCCCGTGGAGGTGATCTCTCTGATTCCGGAAGGGCCGCCGCTTCGGTTCCGCTGGAAAGGAGAGGACCACACGATTGTGCAGCATTGGGGCCCGGAGCGGATCGGCAGCGGATGGTGGCGCGGCCGGCAGGTCCGGCGGGATTATTACCGCGTGGAGACCACCACAGGCCGGCGGTTCTGGCTGTTCCGCGCGGAAGAGACCTGGTTCCTGCACGGAACGTTCGAGTGAAGCGATGCCCGAGCTCCCTCCCGCCAAACGTCAGCCCCATCCGCACCCGGTCCCCTCCGCCGGGAACGGCCGCTACGTCGAGCTGCATTGCCGGACCAACTTCTCGTTCCTGGAAGGGGCCTCGCATCCGGATGAGCTGGTGCAGCGCGCGGCGGAGCTGGGATACGCCGCGCTGGCCATCACCGACCGCAACAGCGTGGCGGGAGTGGTCCGCGCGCACGTCGCGGCGAAGGAAATCGGCCTGAAGCTCCTGATCGGCGCGGAAGTGATGCCGAGCGACGCGCCTGCGGTCCTGCTCCTGGCGACCGATCGCGCCGCTTACGGCCGACTGGTCCGCCTCCTCACCGTCGGGAAGCGCCGCGCCCCCAAGGGAGAATGCCAGCTCATCCTGGACGACGTCGCCCAGCATGCCGAAGGGCTCCTGGCGTGCGCCGCGGCGGACCTCCCGCAGTACCGGGAGATCTTCGGCGACCGGCTCTATGCCCTGGCGGAGCTCTTTCGCGGTCCCGACGACGCGCGTCGCCTGCAGGAGATGCGGACCGTCGCCCGCCGCGCGCACGTCCCGCTCGTCGCCGCCAACGACGTGCATTACCACGTCCCGGAGCGGCAGTTCCTGCAGGACGTGCTGACGGCGATCCGTCTGGGGCGTCCCGTCTCCCGGTTGGGAGACGCGCTCTTCCCCAATGCCGAGCGCCATCTCAAATCGCCGCAACAGATGGCCGAAGCGTTCGCCGAGTGCCCGGAGGCCGTAGCCCGCACCCTGGAAGTCGCCTCCCGCTGCGCATTCTCGCTGGACGAATTGCGCTATGAGTATCCCGCCGAAGTCTGTCCGGCGGGACTAACGCCGATGGAGCACCTCACGCGCCTCACGTGGGAAGGCGCGCGGGAGCGCTACCCGCAGGGGCTTCCCGACAAAGTCCGCTCGCTCATCGAACATGAGCTGCGCCTGATCGAGGACCTCCGCTATGAAGCGTACTTCCTCACCGTCTGGGACCTGGTCCGTTTCGCCCGCAGCCGGGACATCCTCTGCCAGGGGCGGGGCTCGGCGGCCAATTCGGTCGTCTGCTATTGCCTGGGGGTCACCTCCGTGGACCCCGACCGGATCGACGTCCTCTTCGAGCGGTTCATCAGCCGCGAGCGGAACGAAGCCCCTGACATCGACGTGGACTTCGAGCACGAGCGGCGCGAGGAGGTGATCCAGTACGTCTACGAGAAGTTCGGCCGGGAACGGGCGGGAATGACGGCGGAGGTCATCACGTACCGTCCCCGCTCGGCGATCCGCGACGTGGGGAAGGCGCTGGGGTTATCGCTCGATCGCGTCGACACGCTCGCCAAGACGCTGGAGCACTTCCACGAAACCGACAAGCTGGCGGCCCGCTTCCGCGAAGCGGGCATGGACCCGCTCTCGCGCCTCAGCCGGCAGCTCATTCACCTGGTGCGGGAGATCCAGGGGTTCCCGCGACACCTCTCGCAGCACGTCGGAGGACTGGTCATCACCCAGGGCCCCTTGTGCGAGCTGGTCCCCATCGAGAATGCCGCCATGCCGGACCGGACCGTCATCGAATGGGACAAGGACGACCTGGACGCGCTCGGGATCCTGAAGGTGGATTGCCTCGCGCTCGGGATGTTGACCGCCATCCGCAAGGCGTTCGGCCTCATCGAAAAGCACGAGGGCCGGTCTCTCACGCTGGCCAACGTCCCTCGCGAGGACCCCGCCGTCTACACCATGATCTGCCGCGCGGACACCATCGGCGTCTTTCAAATCGAGAGCCGCGCGCAGATGGCGATGCTTCCCAGGCTGCGTCCCCAGGAGTACTACGACCTGGTGATCGAAGTGGCGATCGTCCGCCCGGGGCCGATCCAGGGGGACATGGTCCATCCCTACCTGCGGCGCCGGGCCGGGGAAGAGGCGATCGAATACCCCGACGAGCGCGTGAAGAGCGTCCTCTCGAAGACGCTGGGGGTTCCCATCTTCCAGGAGCAGGCGATGCGCCTGGTGGTGGTCGCCGCCGGGTTCACTCCGGGCGAAGCCGACCAGCTCCGCCGGGCGATGGGGGCCTGGCGCCGTCCGGGGATCATCGACCAGTTCCACAAGAAGCTCAGTGACGGCCTGCAGGCCAACGGCTACACGGCGGAGTATGCCGAGCGGATCTTCCACCAGTTGCGCGGCTTCGGGGAGTACGGGTTCCCGGAGTCGCACGCGGCGAGCTTCGCGCTCCTCGTGTACATCTCAGCGTGGATCAAAAAGCACTATCCGGCCGCCTTCGCCGCCGCCCTCATCAACAGCCAGCCGATGGGCTTCTACGCCCCGGCGCAGATCGTCGCCGACGCCCGCCGGCACGGAGTGGAGGTCCTTCCGGCGGACGTCAATCCCAGCGACTGGGACTGCACGCTGGAGCCGGGCGGCCTGCGATTGGGACTGCGGATGCTGCGCGGGCTGTCGGAGGCCCACGCGCGCCTGGTCGTCGAGCGGCGTGGAGAGCGGAAGTACGAGTCGATCGACGAATTCGCGCAGCGGACGGGATTGGGGGCGCCGGTGATCGCCCGCCTGGCGCGGGCCGACGCGTTCCGGTCGCTGGAACCGAATCGCCGCACGGCGTTGTGGCAGGCGCTCCCGGAGCGGCTGGAGACGTTCCAGGTCGACGATCCCCGCATTCCCTTTCCGCCGCTGGCCCCCTGGGAAGAGGTCTCCGCGGACTACCGGAACACAGGCTTGTCGCTGCGGAATCATCCGCTCACGTTCCTCCGAGCGTTCCTGGAGAAAAGGCGGGTGACGACGGCAGCGGGCCTGGCGGCTCTCGCGCACGGGAAATGGGTCCGCGTGGGGGGCCTCGTGCTGATGCGTCAGCGCCCGGCGACGGCCAACGGCATCACCTTCGTCACGCTCGAGGACGAAACGGGCGTCGCGAACCTCATCGTCCACCCGCAGGTCTGGGAACGCTTCCACAAGGTCGCCCGCCGGTCGCAGGCGATGATCGCCCAGGGGATCGTCCAGCGGCGGGACGACGTGATCCACATCTTCGTCGACCGCCTGGAAGACCTGAGCCAGGCCCTCCGCAGCACCGACGTCCGGTCGCGGGATTTCCGGTGACGGGAGGTCGCTGAGTCGCTAGGTCACAAAGTCGCAGAGTCGCAGAGAAGTGCGAACCGACTGCGCGCGAGACTTCCGCGGCGCATTCCCCCCCTTAGCAAGGGGGGGGGGCAGGGGGGGGCGAGCGTCGCGCGACGATCAATTCGGACGGAATGCTCCCCTCTCCCCTCGCGGGAGAGGGGTCGGGGGTGAGGGGGCGAGCGTCGATCGCCCTTCCGCTAGCGAACAACTGGACGCGCTTCCTCCTCCTGGTGCCGGAGTGAGTACAATCACAGCCGATCCCCCCCCGACAAACAATCGCCCGCATGAGCAATCTAAGCCCCTTCGGACTCGCTTACTTTGGTGCTCTGGCCGTGATTCTCGTTGTCATGAGCGGGACGACGATGGCAACGCTCGTGGAGAGGGTCCGCGCGCCTGTGAAACCTGTGCGATCCGGCCTGAAGCGTCTGACCACGGCGCTGATGGTCGCCTTTGGAGTCACATCAGCGACTCTGTTTGTCGTTCAATTCTTGTTGATCGGTGATTTCAGCAGCGCATTGGGTGTTGTCGGAGGCGTCCTGTTCATCCCGGGGGCAATGGGACTCGGGTTTCCAGAACGCCGTTCGATTCACGCGCTGACGATCGCCTTGGCAACCTCATTCCTCATGCAAGGTGCTCAGTTACGGATGTTCGTCGAGGGAAGCCGCTTCGACCATGGCGGTGTGCCGTGGCGCGACTGGACGTTCCAGCTCCTCATGTGCGGCCTTTCCATGGCTCAGATCATGCTTCTCGGAAGCACTCGCGGTAGCGACAGGCCGACGCCGGTCGATCGCCCTGCAGTCTGATCGGATTCGGGCGCTGTGAGAGCAGCAAGCGCTCTTCCTCTCCCACGGACGGCCGCAGCGAGTACAATCACACCCGACCGACCTGCGAAATCGTCGGCTCCGAACAAGAGCTCGACTGTCGCCCCGGCGAAACGGTCCGACTGAGCTTCACGGTGCGAAAGCTGCCGTGAGGGAACTTCGCAAATAGCGAACTCCCGCCCTACCGGTGCTCCACCTCCCGGATCTCGATCTGCAGTTTGCCGAGGACGCTCACCAGGGGGAGGAATGTCGTCAGGGGAGAGACGATACCTTTGTCGCCGAAGCTCGAATCGGCGAACTTGATGTGGTCAGCGGCGATTCCTCCCTGGCCCAGCGTCGCGTCGAGCGGGACCCAGGTTCCGCCGATGAGCACCTCGGTCCACATGTGACCGCCGAAGCTGGATCGGCTGCCGACGTACACCAGTCCGATCGCCACGCGAGACGGGATCCCCTTCGCCCGGGCCATCGCCGCCAGCAGCACGGCATGCTCTGTGCAGTCCCCCTGCAGGTCGCGGGCGACTTCCGCGGCCGAGGCCAGGAGCGTCGAGAAGTTCTTCTCTTTCAGATTCTTGTGGACCCACTGCTCCATCTTCCGGGTCGTGGCCCACGGATCGCTCTCGCCGGCGGCCGCTTCATCCGCCAGAGCGCGGACGCGGCGATCGTCGCTCTGGATGTATTCGTTGGGGTCGAGGAATTCGCGCGCCGGCGCCGCGGCGCCCGCCGGAGCATTCCCCGGCGGGGTGATTGCGGTCACGGTCAAGTCGACCGCATTCGGGCCGGCCCGCTGGATCGTCTGCGTCGGGCCGACGGCGACGATCTTCGCCGGGTCCTCGCCGGGAATCGTCAGGCGGTACCGGACGCGCTTCGTGTCGGTCGGACGAACCAAAGGCGCCGTCTTCACGAGGGTGGACACCGCCAGGTCGGTTTCCTCTCCCGTGAGAGCCTTCAGCGCCTCTTCCTTGGAAACCTTGTGGATCACCATCCCGAGGATGCTCTTCGAGATGAGCGCTTCCCCTTTCGCGTCGAGATATTCGTCGAGCGCGATCCCGGGCATCGATGAGAGGGTGATCGTGACTTTTCGCAGTTTCTTCTTCGTGCCGTCCAGGAGCGTGGTCTCCTCGTCGCCGCGGGCTTCGAGCTTGACGTCGGTCTTGCCGAACTGCGGATCGAAGGTGCGGATCGTCCGCGCCTCCCCGGGTTTGAGCGGGTTCTGCTTGAGCATCCGGTCCTGGTAACCCGGCGCCTTGAGGGAGCCGTCCCAGGGCATTTCGCTGGGGGTGGTTTTCCCGGCAGTTTCCGTCTCGATGAGGAGACGGCCCTGGTCGACGCGCCCCGTCTTGCGGGTCGAGGCCGCGGGGGGATTGAGGAGCTCGAAATCGAATTCCAGGAGGTCCCCGGCGAGCGTTTCGAGCGTGCGCGTCCGCATCTTCGTTTTGGCCGACTGTCCGAAGCGGACGATCGAGAGAGACATCTCCGCGTCGGTAGCGATGACGGGCCGCCCGCCGCGCTCCTTCTTCTCGGTCGTCGTGCGTCCGAAGCCGACGCGCGAACCGCCGATGTAGACCGACTGCCAGGTCTCCTCGAAATCGGGGACAGTGGCCGCCGCCGGCTCATCGGGCACGGCGCCGCGGGCCGGACCGCTCGCCAGGGGAAGAACGAGGAGCCCCAGAAACGTCGGGGCAATGAGCGGCCAGATGAGCGAGCGGAAAAGCCTGTCAGTCTTCATGCGTCGTCTCGAAGAGGGTTCCGATGCCTCGTCCCGTGACGGAAGTCCGGGTCGCCGCTGCCGAATTGTCCCTTCGCCGTGCAATTCCTACAAGATCGCTCGTCGACCGGAGGCGCGAGACGGGCCGCAGTCGGCCGGCGCGACGCCTTGTAACGGCGCGCTCCCGGCGGCACGGCGGTTGCTTGGCGGAAGAGGAAGGAGAAAACTCCGGCAGGAGGCCGGCCGCCGTCCCTGCACGGTTCCGCGAAGTGCGACTGGGCCGCCGCCGCGCATCATGCGGCCTGTGCCGGTCGTAGCGCCCCCGGCCTCGCCCCCCGCAGAACCTCGCCAGAAACGGCGGTTTTCCCGAGCGGAAGCTCTTCGCCACGTCGTGCGTCCCGGGCGATTGTCCGGCCGCCGGTGAATTTCCCGGGACGTTCCGGCCCCCGGTCATTCCCCCGCGGAAAACCGTGCTAGATTTGGTTCGACTTCGACAGGGCCCGACCCCGACCGGAAACGACTCATGGGTTTTCTCAAACGGTTCTTCAAGAACGTCTTTCGCGACGGGCATCCCCATGCCACGGCGAGCAGCTTCGAGAACCTCTCCGAGGAACAGCTCGAAGCGCACATGAAGATCGCCCGCTACGGCGACTTCCTGCTCACCGAGGCGATCCGCCCGTCCTTCGACCTGGCCGTCGTCCCGATGGGGGGCTACCGGCACGACGTCTACAACGACAAGGAGACGGGAGTCGACATCCCCGTCCTGATGGCCTCGGCCTCACGCGAGAAGCTGTTCGACCTGTTCCTCGACCTCCTTGACCCGCTGGGGACCGAAGTGGACGTCGTCCTGGAGACCAGCCACGACCGCAGGAGCCGGGGACACGACGATTTGTACCGTGAGCACATCGACCTCCCGGTGCTCAAGAGCGTGCTCTGCGAGCATGAGGAGTTGCTTCTGGACGACGGGTGCCTGGGAGTGGCGGTCCTCAATCCGGGATTGCCGCTCGAAGTGCAGTTCGACGAGCACAAACTCCTCATCATGTACGGGCAGGACCTGTCCGAGTTCGAGGCGGTCCTCGAACAGGCTGGCCTTCCGCGCATCGAAGAGATGCGGTTCATCACCGAAGCGGAGCACGTCCATTCGTCCAGCGACGAGATGTTCCGCGAATTCGAGCAACTGCGGTATCGGCTCGGGCTCGACGAAGTCGGCGAGAGCGAGAATGACTCGTACTCGTGGAGCCAGAGCTGATTTCCGGGGGCTGACTGTCATGAAAGTCGCGACTCTTGCGCTGATCGTCCTGCTCGTGATCGCCGGTTGCGCCACGCAGCGTCCCTACACGACGAGCAGCCCCCCCGCGGGCGGATCGGGACCGACCCTGATCCCCGACACCACGCCCCACCTGGGCGACCCCGTCCCCCGGGGTGGACCCTCCTCGTACAACCGCGGCTCCGGCCCGAAACTGAAAATGCCCGAAGCGCGGCGCGACGCCTCGCCGGCGTCGCCCCCCCGCGTCGCTTCCGGCTGGCAGCCGACTCCCGGAACCTCGCAGACCACGCGCTTCCGTCCTGCAGCGAGCCCGGTCTCTTCCTTCGAACCGCCCACGGTCCTCGCGGATGGCGACTGGAGTCGCGTGCACCGCAGCACCGACCGCCGGCCGATCGAGACGGTGCGCCTGGGCGCGGGACCACGGCGGATCGCGATCCTGGGGAGCCTGCACGGAGACGAGACGCAGAGCGTGGCCCTCGTGGAGGAACTGGCGCGGCATCTGCGGCAGCATCCCGAGGCGCTCGGATCGACGACCGTCCTTCTGGTGAAGACGCCCAATCCCGACGGCTGCGCCGTCCGTTCGCCTTACAACGTCCATGGCGTCGACCTCAACCGGAATTTCCCCTCGGCCAACTGGAAGGCGCTGCCCAATCAGCGGGCCGGGGCGCGGGCGGCGAGCGAGGCCGAGACGAAGGCCCTCGTCAAAATGCTCGACGAGTTCCGGCCGAACCTCCTGGTGCACCTGAAGGACAGCCGTAACGAAGCGGCGGTCAACGGCGAAGGGGCCGACGAGGGGGCCGCCGAACGGGTCGCCCGCACGGTGAACGGCAAGGCGCTGCATGGCCTGGGGGCGCGGACGTCGGGCTCGGTGGAGAACTACGCGGCCACGCTGCTGGACTGTCCCAGTGTGACGCTGCTCTCGGCGCTGGAGAGCAGCGACCGCGCGGCTTGGGCCGCCAACCGCGAGGCGCTCCTGTCGCTCCTGGGCGGAACTTCTTCCGCCGCGGGGGGCGCGGGGACGTCCGACGGCCGGGTCCATCCGTTCGACCGGGCGACGCTTCGGAACAGTTCGCTCAGCAACCAGCGACCATCGGTCTCCCCGTTCGAGAACCCGGCCGATGTCGTCGGAACGCGGCCGTCGACGTCGAAGACGAAGCCGGCCGTCTTTCCCTCGGCGATTCCCGAGCGTGGCTACTTCGAGCTGCCGGCGCCGTGAGCGGCGCCGCGGAAGCGACTTCCAAGGCCCGGTCTGAAACGAGGCCTAACCTTCGCGGTTCGCTCCCGGTACCCAGAGCACGTCCCGCGCGCCGTCGTCGTTGGCGACCCGCGCGAGGACGAAAAGCAGGTCCGACAGGCGGTTCAGGTACACCGGGACCTGCGGGTTGACCTCCTCGAACTCCGCGAGCTGCAGGACTTCGATCTCCACACGGCGGCAAACGGTCCGCGCCACGTGCAGGTGCGCTGCTGCCGGCGACCCCGCGGGCAGGACGAAGCTCGACAAGGGCTGCAGGCGCTCGTTCGCCTCGTCGATCCACCCTTCCAGGCGCACGACCTGTTCGGCCGACACACGCAGGGGGGCGGGCGCCTTCGGGCCGTCGGATTCCGTCCGATCCCCCGCGTCGGGAACGCACAGGTCGGCCCCCAGGTCGAACAGGTCGTTCTGGATCCGCGAGAGCCACTCGCTGATCCACGGGGCGGGGCTCAGGCAGAGCACGACCCCCAGGTGCGAATTGAGCTCGTCGACGCCGCCGTAGGCTACGATCCGAGGGTGCGTCTTGGGGACGCGCGTCCCATCCCCCAGGCCCGTCGTGCCATCGTCCCCGGTGCGGGTGTAGATCCGATTGAGATAGACCATCCGGTGTCTTCCTCTAGCGCGCACGGGCCCCGCCGCGGTTCCGGCCGGCGCCGGGGGGAGGCGGAGGGGGGGCCTTCATCAGTTCCTGAAACTCCGTCATTTCCTGGAACGGGGCCAGGTCGGGGTCCTTCTTCATCAGCTCGAAATCGTCGAAGCCTCCCTGGATCGACGCTTTCAGATCGTCGAACGACGCCTTGCGGTACTGCTCAAGCAGCTTGTCGCGCTCGGCCGACTCGGGATCCTTCTTCACGCGCTCGAAGGAGCGCCCGTAAACGCACGCGGCGTTGTAGGCGAAGATCATGTCGCGGGCGAACCGGGACCGCGCCTCCTCCAGCTTCTTCACCGCTTCCTGATGCTTTCCGTCGCCGATCACCATCGCCAGACAGGAGCCGGTGAGGGACAGGCTGTTGAACGGATCGAGCTCCAGTCCGCGGTCGAAATCGCGACCGGCCTCGGCGGTGCGGCCCAGGTGCAAGTGCGCGTGCCCCCGTTCGGCATAGGCGTCGGACAGAGTCGGGTCGACCTGCAGCGCGAGGTCGAACTGCTCGACCGCTTCCTTCCACTCCTGCTTCTGCGAGAACGCCTGCGCCTGCATGAGGTACTGGTAGCCGGGGGAACGCTGGTTGAGCTGCCGCAGGGCGCTGACGGCGTAGTTCCGCTTCTCGCGGTTGTCGGAGTCGCGAGCCTTGACGAGCGCTGCACGCGCGGCGGGTGTCGCCACCTGCGAGAGGGTATTGCAGATCGCGTTCCAGGCGAAACTGTTGGAAACGGTCTCCAGAGCGCTCGTCATCACCTTGATCGCTTCGGGGGTCCCGTCTTCCAGAAGTCCCTGCAGGGCGAAATTGATCACCGAACCATCCGACGTCGCCAGGGCGCCGGCCGCCAGGCGATGGAACATCGCCCGATCGAGGCGCGCCGACGATCGCAGCACTTCTCCTTTTTCATGGCTCTGGAGCTGCGAGTAGCGTTCGTCGAGGAATCGCGCCGTCTCCGCATCGCCGAGGAGCGCCAGCGTCTGGATCAGGGCGACCTTGTTGTCATGCCGGCCGAATTGGGCCGTCAGGAGGGGGAGCGCCCGGCGGTCCTTGATGCGGCCTATCAGTTGCAGCATGACCGCCGTCGCGGGCGTGGTCTTGAGCTGTTCCAGAACGTATTCCATGGCGATGTCTTCGCTCTCGCGATCGGTCCGCGACGCGAGGACCGTGAGCGCCGTCTGCGAGAGCTGCGCATCGGAGCTCTTGAGCGCGTCGACGAGGACCGTCGTCAGGCGGGGATGCCCGACCTGCACGAGGGCCTGCAGCGCCTCCACGTTCAGGCCCGACCGGGAGTCCTTCACGAAATCATAAATCGCGTCGGACCAGATCGGCCGCGGGTACGCCGCCAGGATGCGGACGATGCTCTTTTTCGACTCGGGGGACTCGTTGTGGAGCAGCTCGAGCAGGGCCGCATGGGCGGCGGGGAACCGCGACGCCGCGAGCGCCGAGATCGCCGTCATCGAGAGGGCCGGCACGTCCTTGCGGGCGAAGGCGAGCAGCCGCTCGAGGGCCGCCGGCTCCCCGAAATGCCCCAGCGCGATGAGCGCCCCCTGCTGCAGGAGAAGATCCTCGTCCTCGGCGAGCTTCAGGAGGACCGGGAGCTTGTCGGCTTCGAGCCGCCCGCCCCCGGCGACCAGGGCTGCCGCCCTCTCCAGCCGGGACCCAGACTGGATCGCCTGGAGCAACTCGTCCCGCGGGATCGCCTCGTACGCCGTGCGGAGGGCGGCGATCACCGCCTCTCCTTCGGTCTTGTGACTGCGGACGACGGCGCCCGGATTCGGGGGAGCGAACCCGGGATACACCTGCTGCATTCCCCGCGTGTTTCCCACTTCGGGAAACGCCGCCAGGTGCACTTCGCGGAGGGAAGCGGGAAGGGGGGGAAACGGACCATCCGCGACCTGCCCGCTGCGCCCCAGATTCGTGACGGCATTGTGGAGCCAGTTCGCCAGTTGCGGATCGACGACCGAGCTTCCCTCATCCCAGCGAATCACCACCCGCACGATCCGGGCGGCGGCGAGCCGGTCGATCTCCTCGACGAGGGCCCCGAGGTTGATCGTATCCAGGCTTCCGGCGACCGAAATGAGGCCCAGCGCCCCGCGCGGGCCGATCCGCTGCACCTTGAGGCCCAGGGCGTCGCGCTGCGCCGCGTTGATGTCCATGTCCCGCGTTTTCCCGCCGTTCGTGAGCTTCAGCGTCAGTTGCGGGACGTGATTCCCCGGCGGAAGCTCGGGAAAGAGCATCCACGTGGACGCGCTGCCGCCGACGGCGACCGAAATCTCCTTCGGCATCTGCAGGTTTCGCATCTGCACCTGCTGCTGGCCGAGCTGCAGGCCGTGATACTGGAGCTGCGGGGAGACCTCCTTGATCGGAAAGAGCTGGCCATCCGCCGAGAGCTGCACGTCATCCCGCGCAAGCGTGGCGGGCTGATCGGTGAGGTTCACCAGCATCAGCTTGACGGCGAAAAACCGCTGATTCATCGGGGTCCCGTAGACGCCGCCGAGGTACGGGGTCTCGATCAGCGTGAGGACCCGCTGCTCGTTCTTGTCGGCGGGGACCTGGCCGGATTTGATCCGCAGCTCGAGTAGTTCCCGCTCGACCCGGTTCAGGCGATCGAGGATCTGCTGCAGCGGCGGGTCCCCGGCCGGAGTTTTCGTCTCCGGTGGTGCGCCGGGTCCCTGCGCCGGCTCGGCCGCCAGCGGAGCCAGGCCGAGGGCAGCGACGCAGATTCCCAGTCCAAGGAGCACACTCCGTCGTTGGACGCGGTTCATGAACATCTCGACTCCCGGGCGCCCCGATCGAACGAGGGCCGACTTCTCCGGCCTCGCTTCGATCAAGTTTACCACGCCCGCGCCCCGTGGCGATAGGAGGGCTTGGCGTCGGTCGCTTCCGGACGAATCCGATCAGCCGCTGCCATGCACGAGCCTGCACACGGCCTGGGCATCATGCGTAGATCGGGCTGGCGTGGATTTCGAACCAGGTGCGGAACTCCGCGCCCGGGGCGAGGACCCGCCAGCCGGTGTCGATCCCGCGCGCCGCGAGGTGGATCGCGTCGGTGACGCAGGTGTACGGTTCCAGGCAGACCGAACGGCCGTGCGGCGGCGTGTAGACGACGAGCTCGCGGAAGACGGCATCGGTGATCTGCGTGATCGCCAGGCCCGCTTGCGGGTCCATGACCGTCGTCGTGATCCTGCCGTCCTCGACAGTCATTCCCGTAAGGACATCATCGAGGTTCACCCCTTCGAGCGCCAGCCCTTCGCGGAGGTCCTTCGTTCCGGAGACGGGCCGGCGCCGGCCGGTCGGCAGACAGTTTTCCAGCTCCCATTCTTCGCTTGCCCGCGCCTGCACCAGGCAATCCCCGCGCCGGCTCGTCGCGGCGAGCGGAACGCGAAAATAAGGATGCGTCCCGAACCCCCACGGGAGCGGCACGGCGTCGGGATTCGCAATCAGGACGTCGCAGCGGAGCCCCTGTTCGTGCAATTCGTACTGGACCTGGATCCGAAAATCGGCCGGCCAGACGGCGCGCCGCGCGGGAGCGTCCACGCTGAGCCGGAATTCGCCGACCGCAAGGCTTCCCTCGTGCTCGACGACGCGCCACGGCTGGTCGACGACGAGGCCGTGGATGGCATTTCCCCGTCCATCCTGATGAATGCCGGAAAGTTCGTAGTCGACACCGTTCCACGAGTACCGAGCCTCCAGGATCCGGTTCGGAAAAGGAAACAGCAAAGGAATCCCGTTCCGCGTCGGATGCTGCCCGGTGGCGGCGAAGTCCGGCTCGCCGTCGAGAACGTCGACGACCTGCTTTCCGACCGGAATCGCGAGCGCGTAACAGGTGAATCCCGCCTCAGGCAAGATGGCGGCCGTGGCGCCGCTGCGGGTGTTGGTCAGGGTAATCCCAGGCATGGGTTCTCGGATCTCCGAAGAAAGGTCGTGCTTCGTGCTGATCGTAGCTTCGGAGAGATCAGCGGTCGATCATCGGACCGGTCGCGGGACGGCGCCGCATCCGCGCGAGCAGCCGGATGACGAAGACCGCCACGACGCAGACGAGGGCAGCGCCGAGAATCGGCGCGAAAATGGCGAGGAGCGCCATCACCAGCGACATCGCCAGCTCGCCGGCGGCGACGACGAAGTCTCCAAGGCCGCCTGTCGTGATGGAGGAAGTCCACCGCGTGCCGACGGTGGCGGCCTGGATCGCGCCCGCCAGGCCCCCGCCGGCGATAATCGCCGTCGACCACTGCAGGAGCGGGTCCATCCGTGCGACGCAGGCGGCCGTGGCGATGATTCCGGCGACGACGGCGGCAGGAGTCGCCAGCGTGTCGAGGAGGTTGGCGACCCATGGAACGAAGAAACCCGCCGCTTCCGCAATGGATGCCACGAGGAAAGCGATCAGAGCCGGCCAGCTCCCGATCCAGGTCCAGCCCTCCGTCAGTTGCAGCAGCCCTCCCTTCACGGCACAACTCATCACGAGGAGCGGCACGAACACCCGGAATCCGCACGAGGCGGCCAGGCTCACGCCGACAAGGGCCGCCGTGATGAGCGCGAATGGGGAGTCCATGATGCCGCAGGGGCCTCACCCGGGATGCGATGTCCGTCGGCGTTCGGCGTGCTGGAATCGGTTTGGTCCCGCCGGACGCCGATCTGATTCGATCCTGATCGTAACCTCAACGCGTCTTTCCGTCGATTTCGCGACCCTTGCCCCATCTGAGCGGAGCGGGACATTTCCGCAAAATCGCGCGCCTGGCTCCCTCGGATCTGGTGATCCGCCGGGTCGGTCGATCGTTGTCTTCCGCGCGTGGGATCAAGCGCCCTCTTGCAAAGAAAGGCAAGGTGTGCGGATGTTCTCGGAAATCATGGCCGTCGTGTCGTGGATCGGCTTCGCCCTCTTCCTCTGGAGCGTATCCGACTCGCTCGCGAAGATTGCGGCGGGATTCAATCAACAGAAGGGAACGGGAGCGCCACCGAACGGTCCGGGAGCGGCGTAGCGGTGCAGTCTCAGCGTTCACGCCAGCGAGCAAGAAAATGCTGAAGAACTTCAGCAGCAACCAGAGTTGGAGCCATTGGAGCGCGCAGGACGCAAGTAAGATGATGACGAACACGAACGCGGCCCGCAGCCAGAAGCTCATCACGGGGTGGCGGGCGTCGAATCGCTCGAACCACTTGTCATTCACGGCAGGCCCCTCTCATGGTTCCTGCCGCGGATAACCGCTGGCCCACCGCCCGCTTAACCGCGCGCGAGGGAATAGTCCGGACGGAGCGCCGCGCTGCGCTTCAGAGTGCCCCGTCCGCGGACGCCGACGGCTCGTAGGGAGCGTAGGGGATCCCGAACGTCTCCGCCACCGCCTTGTTCGTGAGGCGCCCCCCCTCCATGTTGACGGCATTGGCCAGGCCGGGGTTGAGAGCCGCGGCGCCGTCCAACCCGTGTCGGGCGATCTGCAGGACGTACGGGAACGTCACGTTGCACAGGGCGTACGTGCTGGTGCGGCCGACGGCGCCGGGCATGTTCGTCACGCAGTAGTGGACCACGCCGTTCACGATGTAGGTCGGCTTCGAGTGCGTCGTCGGGTGCGACGTCTCCACGCAGCCCCCCTGGTCGATCGCCACGTCGATGATGACGGCCCCTGGCTTCATGAGCTTGAGGTCCGTTTCGCTGATCAGGCGCGGGGCCCGCGCCCCTTCGATCAGGACCGCCCCGATCAAAAGGTCGGCCCGCATGAGCTGTTCGCGGATGTTGTGCCGGTCGCTGTAGAGCGTGTTCACGTTGGCCGGCATGATGTCGTCCAGGTACCGCAGGCGGTCGACATTGATGTCCAGGATGTTGATGTCGGCCTGGAACCCGGCAGCGATCTGCGCCGCATTCTTCCCGACGACGCCCCCCCCGAGGATGGCGATGTGTGCCGGCGGCACGCCTGGCACGCCCCCCAGGAGGATGCCGCGTCCTTCCTGCGGACGTTCCAGGTATTTGGCCCCTTCCTGGATGCTCATCCGCCCGGCGACTTCGCTCATCGGGGTCAGGCACGGCAGGTCCCCGTGCCGGCCGCGGAGCGTCTCGTAAGCCGCGGCGGTGACTCCCGTCTCCAGAACGCTCCGCGTGAGCGCCTCGCTGGCGGCGAAATGGAAGTAGGTGAAGAGGACCTGCCCGCGGCGGAGACGGGGAAATTCCGAGGCCTGCGGCTCCTTCACCTTCACGACGAGCTGCGCCTCGCGCCAGACGTCGACGTCGGCGACGATCTCGGCGCCGTTCTCGCGATACTCGTCGTCGGAAATCCCGCTCCCCAGGCCCGCCCCTCGCTCGACGAGGACCCCGTGTCCCGCCCGCGTCAGCTCGTACGCCCCCACCGGGAGCATGGCGACACGGTATTCATCCTGCTTCACCTCACGCGGCACGCCGATGAGCATCGATGGGATCCCTGAAGGTTGGGACGAAGAGAATCGAACAGAAGGCCGCAGAGAAGGGCAGTGACGGACGGCAAAATCGGCAAACCGGAATGCCACCCCGGGACTCGAATCACGAATGACGCACTCCTGATCTTCCTCTGCGGACCTCTGTTCGATTCCGCTCACGTCATTCGTTCGATTCGCGTGGTTCGTGGTTGTTCTCGTCTTGGCATCAATCCTTGAAGTCCTTCACGCTACTTTCAGCGTGCGGCGTTTTTCGGTGATCAGTTTGAGGAGCGCTTTCTGCGGGTCGGCGAATTTCTTCAGGCCTTCTTCCATCAGCACCTGTTCCATCTTCTGGAAGTCGACTTCGCGGTCGATTTCGGCCAGCACGGCGTCCGACGGCATCTTGTCCACGGTCCGCGTGAAGCGCTTCTCCTTCATCTCCTGGATCGCGGCGTTCGTCGCCGGGGGGTTCGTCTGGATGTCCGAACCCGCCAAGGCCGAGACGTACTTGTCGGCCGGCTCCTTCGGGTCCTTCGTCCCGGTGCTGGCGAAGACGATCTCCTGCTTGAGGGGGAGCCCCTTGTCCTTCCAGAACTTCTGATTCTCCTGCCACAGCCGCTTCACGTTCACGATCCCCACTTCTCCCTGGGCCGCCGGGGAGAGTTGCGGGACATGCTTTTTCGTGTAGACGTCGATCCGGCTGATGAAGATGCTGTACACCGACTTGAACGTCTCGCGCGACGGCCGGCGCTGCGCCCCGCGCCAGATCGCCTCGCGGGCGGCCTCGTACTGCCGCTGCGAGAAGATGAGCGTCACGTTGAGCGTCACTCCCGCGGCGGAGAGTTCCTCGAGCGCCGCCAAGCCCCCCGGCGTGGCGGGGACCTTGATCATCCGATTCGTGTGTCCCGTCGACCACTTGCGCCCGAGCTCGACGTACCGCTTCGCCTTCTCCGCCACGGAAAGCGGGCTGGAAACGTCTTCCAGGAGCGGGTCCAGCTCGAAGCTGACGTAGCCGTCGTCGCCGTGCGTCGCGTCCCGGACCGGCAGAAACACGTTCTGCGCCTGACGGACGAGGAAGTCGGTCACCTGCCAGGCGACCGCGTCGTCGTCCAGGCCTTTTCCCATCAGGTCGGCCAGTTGCTTGTCGAACCGGCCGGTCTTGATGAGGTCCGAGACGATGATCGGGTTGGAAGTCGCCCCCGTGGCGCCGAAGCGGCGGTTGGCGACGACCAGGTCGGGATCGATGCTGTCGAGCCAGAGCTTCGTGCCGGTGGCGATCAGGGATTCAAGCGGCGACATGTCGGTTCCTCCTTCGCGGCGGATCGGTTCCCGGTGATGCGTGTTCCGTGGTGGCCCACCGCGCCGTTTCGAGCGGAGATTCGCTACAATCGAGACGAGGCGGCGTTTCCGGTCGGAACCCACGCACGGCGCCCGAATCATAGGCGATCGGCCGCGGACGGGGAACGGAAACCCCGCGGACACGTGCGCTCATCGAAGGTACGAGTCGGATCGCGCACGAACCGTCTTACGTTTGATCGAGGACCACGAATTGAGCCACGACCAGTACCAGAACCCATTGATCAGCCGGTACGCCTCGCGCGAGATGAGCGGGATCTGGTCGCCGCAGACGATTCATTCCACCTGGCGCCGGCTGTGGATCGCGCTGGCGGAGGCCGAGCGCGAACTGGGGCTCCCCATCACCGAGGCACAACTGGCCGAGCTGCGGGCCGCCGTCGACGCGATCGACTTCGACCGCGCCGCGCAGCTCGAACGCGACCTGCGGCACGACGTGATGGCCCACGTGCACGCGTACGGCGAGCAGTGCCCGCAGGCCCGGGGGATCATTCACCTGGGGGCGACGAGCTGTTACGTCACCGACAATGCGGACCTCATCGCCTTTCGGCGGAGCCTGGAGCGGGTGCGTGACCGGCTGGTGGGGGTGATCGACCGGCTCGCGGATTTCGCGCAGCGGCACAGGGACCTGCCGTGCCTGGGTTACACGCACCTGCAGGCGGCGCAGCCCACGACCGTCGGCAAGCGGGCGACGCTCTGGTGCTACGACCTGGTGCTGGACCTGGAAGAACTCGAACACCGGCTCGCGCACCTTCGATTCCGCGGTGCGAAGGGGACGACCGGCACGCAGGCGAGCTTCCTGCAGCTTTTCGACGGGGACCATGCGAAGGTCGAGGCGCTCGACCGGCTCGTTGCGAAGAAGATGGGTTTCGAGCAGGTCTTCGCCGTCACCGGACAGACCTATCCGCGGAAGCTCGACGCGCAGGTGCTGGACGTCCTCTCGGGAATCGCGCAGTCGGCTCACAAGGCGGGGACCGATTTGCGTTTGCTGCAGAGCTTCAAGGAATTGGAAGAGCCGTTCGAGGAGAAGCAGATCGGCTCCTCGGCGATGGCCTACAAGCGGAACCCGATGCGGTCCGAGCGGATGTGCTCTTTGGCGCGGTTCGTGCAGAGCCTGGCGACGAGCGGCGAGCAGACCGCCTCCGTGCAATGGATGGAGCGGACGCTGGACGACAGCGCGAACCGCCGCCTCACGATCCCGCAGGCGTTCCTCGGCATCGACGCCGTCCTGATCCTGTACGGCAACATCGTGCGGGGCCTGGTCGTCCATCCGCAGGTGATCGCCCGGCGGCTGGGGGCCGAACTCCCCTTCATGGCGACCGAAAGCATCCTGATGGCGGCGGTGGCCGCCGGCGGCGACCGGCAGGACCTGCACGAGCGGATCCGGGTCCACAGCCACGAAGCGGCCCGGAAGGTGCTCGACGAGGGACGGGAGAACGACCTCTTCGAGCGGCTGGCCTCCGACCCGGCTTTCGCGCGGGTCAACGTTCGCGAAGTCTCGGACCCGAGACACTTCGTGGGCCGCGCGCCGCAGCAGGTGGACGCCTTCGTCACCGAGATCGTCGAACCGATCCGCCGCCGGTACCCGGAAGCCCTCCGCGGGGACGCGGGGCAGGTGCGGGTGTAGGGGGGGCGCGGAGGTGCAGGTTCGGCCCTCAGCGGGACTGCGGTCGCCCGAGAATCCGCGCGGCGTGCCATCGTAGTCGGAAGGGGGTCAATCGTTCCTGCTCGGGAGCGTATCGCCTGGTCCGGAGAGTGAAGGACGACAACTGCCGGGAATTGTACCATGACCGAGTTTTCCGCCGAGGCGGTTCCAAACATTGAAAGTGGGGCCCGCCATTGGCAGAGCCGCCCAGACGACAAACGGGTGAGACTTCGGCGGGGACACAGGGGAGCGGGCCCGCCGAGTCTACCGGCTCGGCTGTTTTTTCAGCCTGAATTCGATGGGCATCGCCTCGTTTTCGGGGCCGGCCACCGCGCGGGGGACCACGAGCGTTTCGTAGCCGTCGGCTTCGATCGTGACCGACAGTGCGATGCGGTTCATGAGGCCGCCGATCCGAAACGCTCCCTCGTTCGAATCGACGGACAATCCGGGGTCCGTAAGTAGTACCCTGAGCGTTCCGCGGGGATCGTCGTCCATGCGAACGGAGAAATTCAGGCGGACTCGGTACCGGACGACCGGTCGGCCGGATTCGTCGTCCACAACCTTTCCGGACAGTGTCCCGATCGGCTCCAGCGTGACGACCGCTGGGGCCGCGTCGTCGAGCGGCAGTTGCAGGTTCCGGAGCGACGTGTATCCCGGGGCCGAGATTTCGAACCGGGAATCCTCCGCAAGCGAATCGACGACGAATGACCCGTCCTCGCCGGTCCGTACCGCTTCGCCGCGGCCGCGCGCGGGAAGAACGCGGCTGACGGCGACGGCCACGTGCGCTCCCTGAAGCGGCTCTCCATCGGCGCTCTCGACACGGCCGCGCAGGATGCGACCTGTCTCCAATTTGATGAGCAGCGGCGCAGTTCCGTCGGCCGGGCCCGGCTCCACCGCAAGCCTCTGAGGTGCGAAGCCGCGGGCGAGGACGTATATCTCCTTTTCTCCTCTGAGCCCTTCGAGGAGGTCGCGCAGCACGAACTTGCCTTCCTGGTCGGTCGTCGCCTCCCTCTTATAGGTGCGCCCGAGATTGAGCACTCGTGCGCCGGCGATCTTTTGCGCGCGAGAATCGACGATGACTCCGGGGATCGAACCGCCATGCGGCCGACGCTCAAGGCGGAAATCCAACTTCACGTCGCGTTCGTCCTTGGAAAGCTTGATCGGCTTCGACTGCGGGAGATAGTCGTCGAGAGTGATGGATGCGGTGATCGGCATTTCGAGCGGCAGTGAAACGTTGCGATACTCTCCATTCTCGTCGGCGGTGGAGAGCTCGCTCGTGGGCGTCCGCGTCGGTCGGTATGTGAAGCGAATCGTTGCGCCGGGCACTTCCTTCCCATTCTCGTCGGTGATGTGCCCGGTCGCGCTTCCCGCAGGATCAAGTGCGACGGACCGCGTCGTCGATTCCATGGGATTCGACAGATCAAGTATTTGCCACCTCTGCCGGACGTGCCGTGGCGCATCGATCACAAGCAGCGCTTGGCTTGGGTACAGCGGCCCGACGATGACGGTGCCGTCCGAACCGGTGAGCCGCCGGCGCCCGTCGGAGAGCCCAAGGTGAACTTCGGCCCCCTCCTGCGGCTGGCCGGTCTCCGTGGAGGTCACGATCACCTTCACCTCCTTCCCTGGCACCAGAACGAGGCGGATCGGGATGAACGCCGGAGTCCCAGGCGCCGGCACAGGTTGCTTCGTCGCCGACACCAGGTTGCCGTGACTGGCAGCGATTACCAAGGATGGTCCATTGCGAACCCCTTCGAACCGGAACGTTCCGCGATCGTCGGTTGTCGTGGTCCACATGCGGGGATAGAGGTTCACGACGACCAGCGCCCCCGCCACGGCTTCACCGGAGCCGGACACCACCTCCCCGAGCAGCAACACGCCGCCTTCCGCGAGCTCCTCTGCCTTCGCCGGCTCGCCTTCTTTGCCCTCGTCGCCTGCCTGCTCCGCATTCGTCGCTTGAAACGTCGCAGGCACCTGCGGTTCCGCCTGCGAGCGCGTCACGGCGACGCTCCCCAGCGCGAGGATCGCCGCGGTCGCCGCGCCCACTGCGAGAACCCGGCTGCGGGCTGGGAGACCGTCGCGGAACACCTTCCGGTGAAGGGCTTCGATCCGTTGCTGGACGGATGACTTGCGGGCCATCGCCAGCCCGGCCGAAGGCTCGGGGGCCGTGATCCGCAGCGCCAGCCGCGCGAGCGTCCTGCCGTACTGCGCGGTGTCTCCCACGTGGTCCGCGGCAAGCGCGTCGCAAACGGCGTCGCAGGCGTCGGCGTGTGCCGCGCGGACGCGCCACACGAGCGGGTGGAACCAGAGCAGGAGCGACAGCGTGTGGAGCAGCGAGTTCCAGAGAGCGTCCTTCCCTTTGAGGTGCGCCAGCTCGTGCGCGAGGATCGGCGCCAGCTCGTCCTCGCGCTCCCGGTCGCACTGGCCGGCCGGGAGCAGGATCAGCGGATGCGCGAGACCGACCAGGCACGGGGACTGCAGCTCGTCGGTCCGCCGCAGTGCGAAGGGGCGCGTGACCTGCAGGGAGGCTGCGATCTGCGCGGCCCGATCGGCAACGAATGACGGGACTGCGGTCGAGCGCCGGCGAATCGCGTGGAGCCGCCTGAGGCCGAGCGACATGTGCGCCGCTCCGAGGAGCAGGCCGATCGACCAGACCGCGAGGAGCCGGATCGCGGGAGACATCGGCACTTCGGGGGCGATGCGGGATCGGCTGGCGGGCAATCCCGCGGTCGGTTCCGCGGACGAATCGGCGAAAGTCGGCGGCTGCTCCGCCTGCTTCCGGGCCACCTCGGCTTCGGCGCCTGGGCCGGAGGAGAGAACCTCGGCGAGCGGCTCCCGGCGCGGCGGGTCGCCCGTTGGCGTCTGCTGCGCCAATCTGTCGACGTCCCCGAGATTCGATCGGGAGTCATCCGCGGCGGTGCCGGGCGCGTGCGCGAGGTCCGATTCCTTCACAGAGCGTTCGGTCTCCGACGGAGGCAAGAGGGCGAAATTCCAGCCGGCCGGAAACAGGGCCTGGGCCGAAAGAAGCAGGCATCCCACGGCCACGGTCCTCCAGAGGACGATCCGCCAACGCGGATTGCGCCCGCGCAGCGCGGCATGGATGAGCCAGCCCGCCCCGAGCAACAGCGTGAGCTTTCCCAGAAGGAGCGGGACGGTCGCGAGGCGGCCGTCGGCCGCGTCGAGCAGCCACGGGGAGAGGGGATTCATGTCGGCTTCCTTCGCTGGGGAGCGGCGGCCGGAGGTTCCTCTTCGGCGAGCCGGCGGAGCTCGACGAGATCGGCCTCGGTCAGCTTCTCGGAGCGGATGAGGTTCATGAGCAGGGCCCGCGTCGATCCCAGGCAGTAGGCGTCGATCAACTCCCGGAGCGTCGCGCGGAAGGCCGACTGCCGGCGGGTCGCCGCCTTGTACAGGTACGCCTTCCCTCGTCGGCGCCGGGTGACGTGCCCCTTTTCCACGAGGATCGTGAGGTAAGAGCGGAGCGCCGGGTTCTTGATCGGCTCGGGATGGAGCGCCTGGATTTCGGCGGGCTTGAGCTCGCCGTGCTCCCACAGGAGACGCATCACATGCAGTTCCCCCGGCGTGAAGCGGGGCGTCGAGGTGGGCTTCGGGGTCATGATGTGCAGAGTGTACTGCACGTCATCACGACGAGTCAAGGATGTGCAGAAGATTCTGCAGGATGGCGGAGGCCCGTTCCCATGTGATGGAATCCGCATCCGTTGCCTGGGGAACGCCGCGGGCGCCAGTCACTTCCAGAGACGCGCGCGGATCGCCACAGAGGGCGATTCCTAAAGAAGGGCAGGTCCGTTCCTCAGTCCCCAGCGCCGCAGACCCCAGCGCGTGAATGAAAGTGAGTTCGTATAGGCGCAAGAGCACACATCGCGGATAACGCACGCGAACGAGACTCGGTCGGTGGAATCGCGTGACGGCGATGTCCCAGGGACGTGCATGGATGACGCGTTTGAACGTTCCGCTTCGAATGTGCCGCTCCCGATGGTTCTACATCGCGGTGTTCTCGATCGTCTTCGCGGACGGCGCGCCGCGGATCGCTCGGGTCCATGAGCGCTATGCCTTGATTCGAGAGATCGAGGCGCTCAACGGCGCGGTCGGGACATTCGGCGCGCTCGATTGGCTTCGTCCGTGCTTCGATCACGATTCCTTGAGGCGGTTCGACGACGTGCGGTCCGTCCATATCGATGGTCCGAATTTCACGGACGATCATCTTCGTCGCCTGCGGTGTTTTCCGAAGCTGCAGACGCTCAATGTGCTGAACACTCAGACGACTGACGCTGGTTTGGCGCATCTTCAGGAGCTGCAAAGCCTCCGAGAGGTGATCGTCGCCTGCGGCGCCGGCACGGACGTCGCCGCGCCGGCGCTTGCCGGCCTTTCGAATCTGGAGATTCTTGATCTCTATGGGATGAAACTCACGGATGCCGGCCTGTCCCGCTTGACGGCACTCACGAAGCTCAAGGAATTGAGCCTGGGGGGCACGAAGATCACCGATGCCGGACTCGTGCATCTCGGAAAGTTCGGAAACCTCCGTGAATTGTCGCTGCACGACACGCAGGTGACGGACGCCGGGCTGGCGCACGTCGTGGACCTGCCGAACCTGACACGCCTCAATCTCAGCGGGACCCGCGTCACCGAAGACGGCCTGAAGCGATTGCTGTCCGAAAAGAGCCTGCGCGGCTTGGACGCAGTCGGCTTGCCGGTCACCGACGAATTCCTGTTCTGGCTCGCTTCCCGGGATCCGGACTATCTCCCGACGGAGTTCGATTTCAGCCGGACGCGGATCACCGACGCCGGACTGACGGCGATGACGGATCGACTGAGAATGAGTCGCCTTGGATTGACCGACACGTCGGTGTCAGACGAAGGACTCGTTCACTTCGGGAAGCAGACCGCGCTGACGTCCCTCTCGCTCGACGGCACGCGGCTCACGGATGCAGGTCTGGCGATCCTCGCGGGTTTGCGACTGGAGACGATGGACCTGAGCCGCACGGGGATCACGGATGCCGGGGTAAAGCTTCTCCAGCCGATGCAGAGCCTTCTGCACCTCTCGGTCCGGGACACGCGGGTCAGCGAAGAGGCCGCCCATGAGCTGCGCACCCGAGCGCCAGGCCCCGCGTGCAAGCCCGTTTACGTCGACAGATGACCAGGCGCGTGCGGGGACAAGCCGCGAGACGCGCTTCCAGAGACGCGTGCGGATCGCCACAGAGGGCGATCCCGACAGAGGGGCAAGGCCTTCCCCCCCTAGACCCCAGCGCCCCAATCCCCAGCGCCCTTCCCTACCGGCCCGTCACCGTGAATGGCAGGCGTACCGTCTTCGGCTGGTTCTTGAGGGCCTGCTGCGAGGGCTCGATCTCGAACGGGCGGCCGACGCGGTTTCCCGACAGGTCTTCGAGGATCGTCTCGATGACGAGCTGATGTCTCCCGGCGGTCCACGCCTTCTCGGGATGGAACTCCCAGCGCCGTTCTTCATCCGCGACGACGACGCGGCCTTCGACCCGCGCATTGCGGGCATCGACGACGTCCAGCGCCGAATCCAGGAGCGCGCGGTCCATCGAGCGCGGGAACCGCAGGACGAGCGGGTCTTTTCCGCCGGCCGCGGGCGAGGTCACCTTCCAGTCCGCGGTTTCCACGGCCGTGCGGATCGCCGCGCCGGTTTCGAACGACTTGCGGAACCCCTGCGGCATGGCGCGCCCTTCGGCGTCTCTCCAGGCGGCGTCGATCACGAGCGTGTATTTCCGCCCCGCTTCCAGCACGGGGCCGGAATCTTCGATCGGCTTCAGGCCGCGCTTGATCCGCCCGGGGTGAATGAGGAGCATGAGCCGCTGCCCGGACCCGTCCCACAGCTCCTCGCCGATCTCCAGGAAGGGGGACTCGACCGGCTTGCCGTCCGCATTCAGGATCCGCACGCGGTCGTACGCTTCTCCCTGGCTCATCGGCGCGGAGAAGTACACGTAGAACTTGAGCAGGTTCTCCGGCAGGACCGCAGCGGTGGGGTAGACCTCTGTCACCTGGGCGCGGGGAGCGGTGCTCTCCGGCACCTGCACGTCCTGGGTGACCTCGGATTCCTTGCCGGCCGGCCGGAAGACGACGCGGTACGCCGTTCCCGCGCGAAGCGGGTACCGGGGGGTGAACCGCAGGGCCTGGCCTTCGACGGCGCAGGAGCCCAGCATGGCGACAGGCTCTCCCTTCGCGGAGGCGTCGACGACGTAGACGGCCAGAGTCCGCGCCCACCGTTCGTCATCGGCTTTGATCGAGGTCAGCTCCTTGAGCCGCGCCTCAGTCAGGCCGACCACCTCGAAGGCCTTCGGAACGGTGCCCGTCCCGGCCACCGCGCGGATCGTCGGCGTTTTGGACTCCTGGGCCCGGATCCCGGACGTCGCGCCCGCCACGACCGCTGCCAGAGCGATCAGGATCCCCGGCGCCCACCACCGACCGGGATTCGAATTCTTCCTAGTCACCTAGTCACCTGATCCCTATCCACCTACCCAAGCGATTCGTGCCGCCGGCGGGAACTCCCACCGGCGGCACGTTCGCAAAAAGCATCGAACCGAAAACCGTCCCTTACGGGAGCGGAACGCTTTCGAGGTTCTTCGAGCCGTTTTCGGTCTTCACCAGCAGGAGGGCCATCTGATCGCCGAGCTTATCGAGGTGCTCGACCCCCTTCAGGTTGGCGATCGTCTCGAAGGCGACGCCGGCTGTTCCGCCGACGCGGGCCTCGATCGCTTCCTGCGTGGCGAGCTTGTCGGTCGTGATCTTCATCACGCCCCGCGTGGTGTTGGCCATCAGCAGGTACTTCTGGCCCCCCTTCTCGTAGGAAATGATGTCGAGGGGGTTATTCATCTGGCCCAGCTCGGCCACCGTCTTGCCGCGGAGCTTGGCGCCGTCCTTCAGCTCGGCGACCGGAATGGAAACGAGCGGCGTGCAGGTGTAGGCGGCCAGGATGTGCGGCTGCCCGTTGACGACGAATGGGACGAACGTCCGCACCGGAGCGTTCGTTTCCACGGCACCGTGGTTGCCGTGGTAGATCTCGATGCTCGTCGCCAGGTCCTTCGCGGCGAACGGGAATTCCACGCCGTGCAGCGTCGAGGCGAACTGCTCGGTCGCCAGACCGGCGACGAACACCTTCCCCTCGATGTAGTGCAGGTCGGTGATGGACTGCGTCCGCTTGGGGGTGCCGCGACGATCCTTCTCCTCGAGCGTCGGGGCGTTCTTCAGCGAAATCACCGCGTAGGCGACGTTGTCGAGCGGGACGACGCTGACGGCCCCCGTTGCGGTCACCTTGGCGAGCACCGGCTGCGCGTCGACGCCCTTGCCGCGGGAAACGCTCAGGAAAGCGGTCCCGGAGCCGGGTTGGACGGCGATGTCATTGATCGTGATGTCCTCGGCCTTCACGCCGACGAGATTGGCGAGCTTCGCGTCGATCCCTTCCACCTTGAAGCCGGGGGAGGGAGTGCCCGAGGCGGGATCCACGCCGATTGCGAACAGCGAGGCCCCCATCGGGTCCCCGACGAACAGCACCCCTTCCGGACCGAACGCGATCGGACCGATGGACTTCAGATCGGGCTTGCCGGTCTTGTCGAGCCCTTTGGCGGCGGCACTGGCCACCCCGGCCGACAGGACGACTACCAGCGACACCATCAACACATTGCGCAATCGCCGAGACATCATGGGTTCCTCCTGAGGGTTCGAACGCCGGTCTGTACCCGCAACGGACGCCAAGCGGCCGTCCCGGGGGGCGACCGCGAAATATAAGCCACGATTGACGTGTACGGTATCGGAGGCAGGGCCGTTTTTCCAGCCAGTGGCGGGGGAGGTACGTGGGTGTCTGGTACTTGGAACTTGGTACCTGATGGCTGGTGGCTGGTGGGCTTGGTACCTGGTGGGACCTTGGGCCGGATAGCGGGTCGCTGGCCGTGCGGGCGCCAACCGGCCGTCTGACGACCGCCGCTCGCCTGTCGATCCATAAACCGTCCTCTCGCGTTCCCTGTTCCCCGTTCCCGGCTTCACCCCCTTTCCGCATGGCCGAACGGCCACTAAACTGATGGGCCCGGCCCAGTTGCAGTCCGCGTCAGGTTGTTCACCACCGCCCGCCTGTCATGCCCAAGGACTTCCTCAAAGGTGCCCGCGACGCGTACGACGTCGTCGTGATCGGCAGCGGCCTGGCAGGGCTGACGGCGGCCAATCTCCTCGCCCGGGCGGGGCATTCCGTGCTCCTTCTCGAGCATCACTACCAGCTCGGGGGGATGGCGACCTGGTTCAAGCGCAAGGGGGGCCACATCTTCGACATCTCCCTGCACGGCTTTCCGATCGGGATGATCAAGAGCTGCCGTAAGTACTGGACGCAGGAAATCGCCGACTCCATCGTCCAGCTCACGGGTATCCGCTTCGAAAACCCGCAGTTCTCCGTACGGACCACCTTCGATCGCGACGATTTCACGCGCCTCCTGACGCAGAAGTTCGAAATCCCGCTCGAAACGGTGCAGCGGTTCTTCGACACCGCGCGGGGAATGAACTTCTATGACGATCAGGCCCGTACGACCCGGCAGCTCTTCGAAGAGTTCTTTCCCGGGCGCTCCGACGTCGTCCGTCTTCTGATGGAGCCGATCACCTACGCCAACGGGTCGACGCTCGAAGACCCGGCGATCACTTATGGGATCGTCTTCTCGAACTTCATGAGCAAGGGAGTCTATACCTTTCGCGGCGGGACCGACCGACTGATCGACCTCATGCGGGCCGAGATGGAGAAAAACGGCGTCGACCTGCGGATCCGGTGCCTCGTCGAGCGGATCGAAATTTCGCCCGACCGGAAGGTGACCGGAGTCGTCGTCAACGGACAGCGGATCGGCTGCCGGGCCCTGCTCTCCAACGCCAACCTGAAAACGACGGTGCTCCGGCTCATCGGGCAGGAGAACCTGGACCGGGCGTACGTCGAAGAAACGGAAAGCGTCCGGCTCAACAACAGCAGTTGCCAGGTCTACATGGCCCTGCGGCCGGGGGCAGCGTTCGACGACGTGGGGGACCTCCTGTTCCATTCGGAGCACAGCGGGTTCGACGTTGACGCCATGCTCAGCCGCCACATCAGCAGCCGCACGTTCTCGTTCTATTACCCGCGGACGCGGCCGGGGAGCGACCGGTACATGATCGTCTCGTCGACGAATGCGAATTACCGGGACTGGGCGGACCTCTCGGAAGAGGATTACGAGGCCTCCAAGACCGACCTGTGCGAGACGACGCTCGACACCCTGGAGCGTTACGTGCCGGACATCCGCGCGAAGCTCGACCACATCGAGGCGTCGACGCCGCGCACCTTTCGGCATTACACGCGGCACGAAGAGGGGGCGTCGTTCGGGACGAAGTTCGAGGGGCTGAAGGTGAGCCGGGACCTGCCGCAGCAAGTCGCCGGCGCCTACCACGCCGGCTCGGTGGGGATCATCATGTCGGGCTGGCTGGGAGCGCTCAACTACGGCGTGATCGTGGCGAATGATGTGGACAAGTATTTGACGACGAAGTGAGCTTCCGGCGGCCTATTTGGAGGTGAAAAGGCGTGACGAGCTTCGGCAAGGCGGAGATCGAGCGGCTCATTCCGCATCGCGATCCGTTTCTGTGGATCGACGAAGTGCTGGAGGTCGGGGCGACGCGGATCGCGGCCCGGAAGGTGGTCGATCCCACGCTGGATCTTTTCCGGGGGCACTATCCCGGGCAGCCGGTGCTCCCGGGCGTGCTTCTGTGCGAAGCGGCGATGCAGGCCGGGGCGCTCCTGGTCGCCACGCAGACCGATCCCTTGCCGCCAGGGCAGGTGCCGGTCGCGACGCGGATCAACAACGTCAAATTCAAGCAGATGGTCCGGCCCGGCGACACGCTGGACATCGAAGTCGACCTGACCGAGAGGCTCGCCAACACGTTCTTCTTCACGGGCCGGATCAAGGTGGCGGGGAAGACCGCGGCGTCAATGGAATTCGCCTGCACGGCAGCGAGCGGGGGCGAGCGGGGGGCGTCAGCCCCCTGAAGATCAACCCTCATTTTCGATTTCGGATTTTCGAATTTGGGTTCACGAACCCCCTGAAGCGCTGTCACAGTTTGGTTTTCGGTTCACTAGCCCGAAGCGCCAGCGAGACGGCAAGCGACATTGGCCCTCTCGCTGGCGCTTCGGGCTCGTGCTGAGTGCCACCCCGCCAGCGAGATCGGCGGGCGCTACTCCTTGAGCTTCTTCAGCTCCACCTTGCGAAACTCGACGGGGTGGCTCTCGGACTGCAGGGAGATCGTGCCGCTCTCGAGCAGCAGCTTGCCCCCCGCCTTCGCCGCCAGCGTTTTCGCGTGAGGGTCGCTCTCGTCGAGCTGCGGATCGCTGTACTCGATAACCGTCTCCCCTTCGACGAGATGCCGGATCAGGCGGCTCCCGTGGACCTCCACCTCGACTGTCACCCACTGATCGCCGTGGTACGTCTTGGACGTGGAATTCGTGCAGTGCTGCGTGATGAGCTGGCCCTCCTTCACGTAGTTCGTCCCCGGCGTGCAGAGGTTCGCGGTCGGGCGCTCGTCCTTTCCGTTTCCGCCCAGGAGCTGCACTTCGATCGATGCGGGGAAGTCCTGGTTGCGCTCCATCGTCTCCGGCGATTCCCCGTGAATCATGAGACCGCTGTTTCGCAGCGCCCAGGCGGGCCCGGCATTGGCCTGCTGGCCGACGAAGCGGTATTCGACGCGGAGAAGGTAGTGCGAGAAGGACTCACGGTAGAAGAGGTGCCCGAAGCGGCCGGCGAAGCGCTCGTACTTGTCCTTGTCGTAGACCACCTTGAGGATCCCGTTCTCGACGCGGAACGTGTTCCCGTAGTTCTCGCCGATCGGAAACCCCTTGATCTTCACGATCCACCCGTCGAGGTTCCGGCCGTTGAAGAGAGGGATCCATTCCGAGGGCCCGCGCTCTTGACCGGGGACGGGAAGAGAAGAGGTCGCGATGGCGAGCAGTAAAGCGGCGGCGACCAGACGCAGCGAGGTCATCGGCACTCCCCCCGTCGACCGGAATTGCTGACCAGGACGATCAAGTGGATCGTACCCGCGCCGATTTCGAATTGCGATTCGTATGGCGCGGGTCCGGGACGGCGCCCGAGCGCGCGATGCAGGTTCGCAAGGGGACCGCGGAGCGCTTCGGGGAATCTTCAGGGGGCTGACGCCCCCCGCTCGCCTGTCAGTACAGGATCCCGACGTCGACGCCCAGCAGGCATTGCCATTTGTCCTTGCCGTCGTTGAAGGGCTGCAGGTGGCCCGGGTTGGCGGCGGTGCCGTTGAACCAGTCGAAGCGGGCGTTCGGTCGGATGAAGAGGCAGTCGCAGGGGGTGAATTTCGGGCCGAAGGTGAACTGGAAGAAGTTGCCGATGTAGCCGAAGCGGTTGGTCGGCAGGCCGCGGACGAGCGACGTCGAGTCAGTCGCGGTCGGAAGGAGCGCTCCGACGCGAAAGCCCCCTTCGTCGCGGAACCACTCGAAGTTGGCTCCCCAGGTGACGTACTGGTTCTGCGCGAAGAACAGGTACTGGTTGATCCCGTACCACCGCGCCGTCCCGATGGCCCGCGTCCCCGAGGCGTCGTACGCTTCCGACTGCGTCCCGAAATCGGTCTGGGCCACGTAGTTCCACCGGTCCGCGAGCGGGAGGCTGAACACCAGGCTCTGCACGTAGCGTGTCGAGTACTGCGGGGAGAAGCCCGGCTGATTGTCGAACTCGTTGCTCACCATCCCGACCCAGGCCAGCGACGCGTCGTTCCCGAATACCCAGCTCGCCGTGCCGACCCAGCCGATCCCCTGGCTCCCCGTCCCGGCGCCGTTGAAATTGTTCCATCCGCGGGTGATCCCGCTGCCGAGCGTCAGTTCTTCGTTGACCGCCCACGTCGCGAGCGCTCCCCAGTGCGTGAACGGCTCGCCGTATTGGAGCGTGTAGGGGATGGTGAAGAAGAAGTTCTGCGTCGTGTCGATCGTGGAATAGCCGATCGGCGAGATGAAGTGGCCCCACTTCACCTTCAACGTTTCATACGCGGTCTCGATGTACGCCTGCGGCATCGCGATGCCGTAGAAGGCGTTCGTCACGTTGACCACCCAGCGGTCCTCGAGGCCGGCGGAGGTCTGCCAGCGGTAGTTCGTGCCGTAGTTGAAGTCGATCCGGCCTCCGATGTCGAAGGAGTCGTACGTCGTGTCGGTCGCCCGCTCCACGTAGACCCACTGCTGGTTGAGCTGATAGTCGTTGGAGCGATCGGTCCACGTCGTCGGCCCGTTGAACATGTCGTTCGGGCCCTTCGGGTTCCCCACGAAGCTCTGCACGGTGTTGGCGCTGATCCGCCAGCGGCGTTCGAGGAGCGGGTTGGTCCCGGCCTCGGCCCGGCTGCGGCGCTCATCCAGGTCCCAGAGATTCGTGATGGTCCAGCGCTGGGGCTGTTCTCCCGGTTCGAAGCCGACCAGACTGTCGGACTTCTCGAACGCGGGGCGGTCCCCGGGAGTCGGGACTTCATACTCCAGGTGCATCAGCTGGATCGGGGACGGTGAAACGGTCTTGAGGGGGGGCGTAGGAGGCCGCTGAGATGTCCCGACGGACTCGAGCGCGGGGAAGGAGACCGGGGGGGCCGAGTGGCCCGGCCCAGGCGCGGTCGCCGGGCGCGGAGCCGGAACGTCGGCCGCCCGAACGAAGTCGTGCAGCGCCAGGGCCATCGCCAGGGCCATCGCCGTTGCGCCGGCCATCCGCCGGAAGTCCATCAGCCCCATGTTCTTCTGTCTTTCGCGCCGAAGTGCTTCGAGACGCCCTCTCCTCATTCATCGGCGGACAGCCGGAATAACCTGCACGACCAGCAGGACAGGCATAACCCCGACAGGCGAAAACCCCGCCCGACCCGACAGAGTCCCCCCAACCCGCAAAGTTTGACATTTTGGAGTGCGGCGATTCATTGCCGCTTTGGCTCCGGCGGCGGAGCCGCCCTTTTTTCATTCCGCGAGGATCGCTGCGGACTTTCGGAATGCTGTCGGGCCGCGCCTTTCTTCGACCTCGGATTCCGGAGGAACGAAAGCTGGAATGAATTCCACGCACTCCGAGATTCCTGACGGTTCCGGATTTCGGGTGTGAGAACATCCACCCAAACGTGCATTTGGATGCGCCGAAATCGCGAATGGCTTCGTAGTTGCGGGGTGGCCCGAAGGGCCTTCGTATGGCAGCCCCGGGCATCGCCCGGGGATCGATCGTCCGGCAAAGTCGGGTCCCTGAAAGGGCCCGATAAATGCACCCACGGTACGAACGGGTCGTTCCCGAACCATCCCGCATCGGATCACAAGGCGGCAAGCACCCGGCAAGGTTTTTCGTCGACGACGCCGGTTCGTGCGACATGCGTGCGCTCTATCGGGCCCTTACAGGGACCCGAATTTCGGCACGACCTATTCCCCGGGCGATGCCCGGGGCTGGCTTAAGAGGCCCTTCGGGCCACAGCGCTGCCTCGACTCCGGCGCAATGTCGCCCAGCAAGCTCCAGTTTTTCCCCCTGCTCCGTGCGGCTACCAGGCCGCATCTGCAATCTGTCAGAGTCAGTAAAGTTCAACCCGCGGCGAGCTTCCGCAGGGCCTCGAGGACCTGCTCGTCGTGGCCGTCGACGTTCACCTTCCTCCAGACGCGGGCAACCTTTCCCTCGGCGTCGATGACGAACGTCGAGCGCTGGATCCCCATCGACACCTTGCCGTACATGTTCTTCTCGCGCCATGCGCCGAACTTCTCGGCGACCTTGTGGCCGGCGTCGGCGAGGAGGGGGAAGTTGAGCTGGAATTTGTCGCGGAACTTGGCGTGGCTCTTCTCGTCGTCGGGACTGACGCCAAGCACGACAGCGCCGAGCTTTTCGAGCTCCTTTTTCCGGTCCCGGAAAGCGCACGCCTCGCGCGTGCAGCCGGGCGTGTCGTCCTTCGGATAGAAGTAGATGACGACGGGCTTGCCGCGGAACTGCGAGAGCTTCACTTTCTTCCCGTCATCGGTGGCGAGCGTGAAGTCGGGGGCCTTGGCACCTTCCTCGATCCACGGGGGGGCGGCGGGCATGTTGTTCCTTCCTGTTGCGGGAGAGCGAAAGACGACGAGTGCGACGCGCCCTATCGTAAGCGGTCAAGAGCGTTCGGCAAGGTCGGCAGGCTGGTTTCGTCGATCGGTGGGCTCGCCTATGATGCTGACACCGGACGCTGCTCGACGTCACGGCGAATCGAGTGGGGCACCGGAGTTCACCCGAATATGCTGGCAGGCACATTGACCACCCGTCTGGAGTGAAAGCATGGACCCGAACGACCGCCCGATGATCGATTTTCTGCGTGGTCTCGGCACCGAGGACGTGCCGCATTCCGGGGAGAAGGGATTTCTGGCACACCTCATCAGTGTGCATCGCGATCTGGAAGCGTGGAACTGCGATCGCGATGTGTGCCGGGCGGGGTTGTTTCACTCGATCTACGGAACCGAGCTGTTCCGGCGGTTCGCGCTGCCTCTGGAACGGCGGGATGACGTCCGGGCTCTGATCGGCGAACGGGCCGAGAGGATTGCCTTCGTGAACTGTCTGATGGACCGCGCGACATTCGACGCGCTCCTGGAGTCCGATGGCCCGTATCGCATCCGCAACCGCGAGACGGGAGAAACGATCGAGCTTTCGTGCGCGGACTACGACGATCTGGTTCGCGTCCACCTGTGCGACTGGCTCGAACAGGTCCCGCGTTCGCACCGCTGGGATTATCGACGGGACGCGTACCGGCGCATGGCGGAGCGGCTGGGGGGCATCGCGCGGGAGTCGTATGACCGCGTGTACGCGCTCGCCGCGGAGCCAGCGGCGTCGTGACGAATGGTCTATCTCGTGTCCCGTTGCTTGCCGCCATTTTGCGTCGCCGGAGTCCATCGAAGAAGCTTATGGCCGGCTGGCAAGGGACGCAGACCCGGCAGAGGCCGCCGGAACCAGGGCGCGTGTTCTTGGCGGTCCGATTGACTGTATTGCAATTCGCAATACAATTGATGATGAGGAGCCCATGCATGGCAAGAGCAAGAATGTCGAATCGGTCCGCGAAATCCCGCGGCCGCCCCGGCCGGTCTCTGATGGTCCGCCTGGACGCGGACAGCAAGGCATGCCTTGCCCAAGCGGCCGGCCTGCGCAAGATCAGCGTCAGCGACTACGTCCGCGAGGTCACCGTGGCGCAGGCGCGGCGTGAAGTGGAAGCGGCACGGGAGCAGACGATCTCCCTGACGCCCGAGGAACAACTCCGATTCTGGCGTGCGTTGCAGGCGGTGCCGAACCTGACACCCGCACAACGCCGCCTCGCCGCGCTGATTCGAGGCGGGTCGTGACCGCTGTCCGCTTCCCGGCCGGCTATCGGCTGGAGACGTTGCAGGCGAGACATCCCCGACGTCGGTTTCGCAGCGGCGAGCCAGCCGTGGACGAGTGGCTTGCGGCACGAGCGCTGCAGAATCAGGAGAAGCATCTCTCGGCTACGAAGGCTCTCCTGGATGAAGCTGGGGCGCTAGCCGGCTTCTACACGCTGGCGACCGGACAGGTCGATTTCGGCGACCTACCGCCGGAGATCGCCCGCAAGCTGCCGCGTCGGCTCCTGCCGGTCGCTGTCCTGGCTTGGCTTGGGGTCAGCCTGGATCATCAGCGGCGAGGGCTGGGGCGTCGTCTGGTCGCTCAGGCCCTGGGAGACTGCCACGAGGCAGGCAAGACGTTTGCGTTCGTCGCCGTTGTTCTTGATTGCCTCAACGACGACGCCAGGGCCTTCTACCGCCAATGGGATTTCGAGGAACTTCCGGGGCACCCGTACCGACTGTTCCTGAGTGCTGGGCGACTCGCGCTGCTCGTCGAGAGGAGGTGAACAGCACTCGCGTCTCCACGCTCTTTACGCCAATAGCTTAGGCACCACGTTCCCGGCCACGTCGGTCAGCCGGTAGTCGCGGCCCTGGAAGCGGAAGGTGAGTTTCAGGTGGTCGATCCCCAAGAGGTGCAGGATCGTCGCCTGCAGGTCGTGCACGTGCACCTTGTCTTCGGTGACGTAGTAGCCGATCTCGTCCGTCTCGCCGATCGTCTGACCGGGTTTGATCCCGCCGCCGGCCAGCCACATCGTGTATCCTTCGATGTGGTGGTCGCGGCCGATCATCTCCCGCGGTTCTCCCTGCGGCGTGCGGCCGAACTCCCCTCCCCAGATGACCAGTGTCTCGTCCAAAAGGCCACGTTGCTTCAGGTCCTTGACGAGGGCGGCGCAGGGCCGGTCCACCTCCCGGCAGCGGTCATCCAGCGACTGGCCCAGCTCGGTCCCGATGTTTCCGTGATGGTCCCAGTCGGTGTGGTAAAGCTGCACGAAGCGCACGCCGCGTTCGACGAGGCGGCGCGCGAGAAGGCAGTTGGCGGCGAAGGAAGGCTTGCCCGGCTGGACCCCGTAGAGGTCCAGCGTCGCGGCGGTCTCGCCGGCCAGGTTCATGAGCTCCGGCGCGCTCGTCTGCATGCGATAGGCCATTTCATACGCCGCGACGCGCGTGGCGATCTCGGGATCGGCGGTCTCGTCTAGGCGCAGGCGGTTGAGGTCGTTCACCGCATCGACGAATTGCTTCTGGCGCTCCGCATCGATGCCGCGCGGATTCGAGAGGTTCAGGATCGGTTCGGCTCCGGAGCGGAACGGCACTCCCTGGTACGTCGTGGGGAGAAACCCGCTGGCCCAGAGGGGCGCGCCGCCGCGCGGACCGCGGTTGCCCGACTGCAGGACGACGAAGCCGGGCAGGTCCTGCGATTCGCTCCCGATCCCGTACGTGACCCACGCCCCCATGCTCGGGCGCCCCATGAACTGGGGAGAACCGGTGTTGACGAAAAGTTTGGCCGGCCCGTGGTTGAAGACGTCTGTGACCATGCTCCTGACGATGCACAGGTCGTCGGCGACCGTCTGCAGCTCGGGAAGCAGCTCGCCGATCACGGCCCCCGACTGGCCGCAGCGGGCGAATTTCCGCGTCGTCCCCAGAAGCTTCGCGTCGCGCTTGATGAAGGCGAAGCGCTTGTTGCGGACATAGGACTCCGGGATCACCTGCCCGTGCATCTCCTGAAGCTTGGGCTTGGGGTCGAAGAGCTCAAGCTGGCTGGGCCCCCCGGCCATGAAGAGGAAGATCACGCGCTTGGCCTTCGCCGGATGCTGGCCGTCGCGCGGCGCGAGTGGATTCAGCGAGCGGTCCGGCGCCGCTCCCGGGAGCGGACGGTCCCCCAGAAGCGAAGCGAGGGCCATCGCCCCCAGCCCGACCCGGCAATCGCGGAAGAAGTGCCGGCGCGTCGTTTCACGGAGGAGGGCTTTCTCGATGTTCATTTCTCAACCGTCTTCGGCAAATACCTGCGCAGTACGACGAACACCGGCCATTGAACCAGAATCAGCGCGCCGATGATGACCATCCCAAAAACGGGACCGGCGGCTGCGTGCAGAACTCCGATCAAAGGAACTCCCAGGAGGATGACCGCAGTGAAGGCGGCGGCAGCGATCCACAGGATTTTGCCGCTCCAGCTCATGAAGCTACTCCCGCGTGATGAATTCATCCAGGTTGAGCAGCACCCGCGCGAGGGCGGTCCAGGCGGCGAATTCCTGCACGTTGGCCGGGACCGACAAGAGCGGCGGCGTCAGCTCCGCCGCCTCCTTCAGGTCCCCGGCGAACGCCGTGCGCTGCAGGGCAAGCAACTGCGTCAACCGCTGCGCCTCGGCCGCGCCGGGTTCGCGGGCCAGGCACGTGCGGAAGGCGAACCGGAGGCGCTCCGCGTCCCCGGCCGGGGCCTCCTTCAAGACGCGCACCGCCAGTCCCTGCGCGAACTCCACGAACTGCGGGTCGTTGGCCAGCGTCAGCGACTGCAGGGGCGTGTTCGACCGGGTCCTGCGGGTGCATGTCACGGTCGCATCCGGAAAATCGAAGACCGTCATCGCCGGGTAGGGGCTGGAGCGCCAGAGGTAGGTGTACATCGCCCGGCGGTACCGGTCCGGGCCGACCGCCGTGTTCCAGGATTTCTTGTCCTGCGTGAAATCGAAGACCCCCTCCGGCTGCGGGGGATGCACGCTGGGGCCCCCGATCGCCCCGTTCAGAAGGCCGCCGGCGGAGAGGGCCGCGTCGCGGACAATCTCGGCGTCGATCCGCAGGCGCGACTGCCGGCCGTAGAGCCTGTTCGCCGGATCTCCCTCCGCCAGGTCCGCGCGGTGCTTCGACGCCTGGCGATACGTCGCCGAGGTGACGATGACGGCATGCAGATGCTTGAGGCTCCAGGGACGGGGCGCCGCCCGGCCGTCGCTCGCGCCCGCCTCCGAGGCGGGGAACGGATCGGACGTCGGCGCGACGAACTCCGCCGCCAGCCAGTCGAGCAGTTCCGGATGCGTCGGGGGCGTCCCCTGCGTGCCGAAGTCGTTTTCGGTCTCGACGATCCCGCGCCCGAAGTACTTCTGCCAGACGCGATTGGCCGTGACGCGGGGCGTGAGGGGATTGGCTGGATCGACCAGCCAGCGGGCCAGATCGAGCCGCGTCGCTTCGCCGATCCCCGATGACAGCGGAGGCAAAACCGCCGGCACCCCGGGCATCACCCGTGCCCCGTGCCGCAGGAAGTCCCCGCGGATGTGGATGTGCGTCTCCCGCGGCTGCGTCCGCTCATGCAGGACCAGCGTGGTGACGAACTTCGGCTCTGCAGTCCGCAATTTGGCGATCCGGTCCAGGAGCGGGAACCGCTTCCGTGCAACTGGGTGCCGCTTGAAGTACACGACGAGGTCGATCTTGTTCTGCTCGGTCCGCATCTCCGGGATGATATTGACGGCGTTTAGCACTTCCGGTGGAAGCTTCGCCTTCTGCTCCCCGTCCAGGCTCTTTTCCCACGCCACCAGGCTTTCCTCGAACTCGGCAGCGGAAGTCGTGAACTCCTCCTCCAGGGCGGCGATCTCGCTCCGCAGCTCGTCGCGCTTCTTCACCAGCCCGCTCTTGACCTCGTCTTCGGTGGGGAGATCGAGGATCGGCTCGTCCGCGTTGTTCAGGAAGGCGAACAGCCGGTAGTACTCGCGCTGCGAGATGGGATCGTATTTGTGCTCGTGACACTGCGCGCACCCGACCGTCAGGCCGAGGAAGACGATCCCCGTCGTGTTGATGCGATCGACCACGGATTCGATGCGGAACTGCTCGGGATCGGTCCCCCCCTCTTCGTTGAGCATCGTGTTTCGGTGGAAGCCGGTGGCGATCCGCTGCTCCAGCGTGGCGCCCGGCAGCATGTCTCCCGCGATCTGTTCGACCGTGAACTGGTCGAACGGCATGTCGCGACCGACGGCGCCAATGACCCAGTCGCGGTACTTCCAGATCGTGCGCGCGAAATCGCGCGTGAAGCCGTTCGAATCGGCGTAGCGCGCCAGGTCCAGCCAGTGCCGCCCCCAGCGTTCGCCGTAGTGGGGTGAAGCGAGCAAACGCGTCACGAGCCGTTCATAGGCGTCGGGCCGCGGATCGGCGACGAAAGCGTCGACTTCGGCGATCGGGGGAGAGAGGCCGAGCAGGTCCAGATACAACCGGCGGATGAGCGTGGGCCGATCCGCCTCCGGTGAAGGACCCAGCCCCTCCCGTTCCAGGCGTGCCAGGATGAACGCATCGATCGGGTTCCGCACCCAGGCGGCGTTCTTCGTCGCCGGAGCGGTCGGTCGGATCACCGGGCGGAAGGACCAATGGTCCGACGCCGGGCGCCGTTCCGCGCCGGGCGTCTCCGAAATCGGGCCGCGGGCGCCCTGGTTGATCCACGCCGCCAGAAGCGCGATCTCGTCTGCGGTCGGCGCGGGTTTCCCCTTTGGAGGCATGGGGGCGATCCCTTCGACCCCGTTCAGCGCCTGAATCAGGAGGCTCTCTCCACTCTTTCCGGCGACGATCGCCGCGCCGCTGTCTCCTCCCTGTCGGGCGGCTGCCGCCGTGTCCAGGCGGAGCCCCGATTTCTGCCTTTCCGCTCCGTGACATTCGCCGCAATAGCGGGCGAAAAGCGGCTTCACCTGGCGCTCGTAGTCGACGGCGGCGGTGGCCTTCGCCGATCCTCCGTCAGCCCCCTGCGGCGTCTCGTCCGCAAGGACCCAGACCGCCGCCGGGCACGCCAGCGCGAGCACCACGGCGATTCGAAGCCCGGTCATGCGAAAAACCCCCTGTCGCGGATGACGAAACGGACCGGCGAAACCGAAGGGGATTTCATTTTATCCTCCGCTTCACGCCCCCTCCATCTTACTGCGCCCGCCCGGAGCCCGGAGGGTCGCGCGGCCGCGGCGGAAGACGTCTTTACCCGATCCCGTCAATCTGGCAGAATTCCGCGGCTGCCGGCCCCCCTTCGAACGTCCGAAGCGCAAGGATGCGATCGTTATGCGGCGATTGATGGTTCTGCTCCTGGGCGTGGTGATCGGCGTCGCCGCCGCCTATACGGCCTTTCAGTATCACGTCGTGCGAGGCGAGCGCTTCCTCCTCGTCCCCAAACAGCGCGCCGACTGGCGCGAGGCCTACGTCGACATCCGCGGCTGGACGTTCCGCGAATGGGACGAGCACCCGGTCCTGTCGCAGAACGTGGTCGCCTCGGGGAATGGCGAGCTGGTCATTCGATCGGGGACCGAGGGGCTGTTCCGCGGGTTCTTCGACTCGTTCCGCGACAAGGGATCGCCGATCCCACCCTCCCGCTGACCGGCGCCACGTCTTTCTCACCCGATTCGACAGCTCCGACCTCTCACCTTCCCCTCGAACATGAGCGGCGCCCTCCAGTGTCTGCCGGTGATTTCCGCACAGCCGGCCGTGGCGGACGCGGGCTGGCGCTCCGTGCGCGCCGGAGGCGAGGAATGGGAGGTCCGCGGCGCATACGCCGAACTGCTGCTCGGGCCGACGGGGCTGCGCCTGGGTGAATGGGCCGTGCAAGGAGCGCTGGAGGTCGTCAAGACCGGGCCGCACCGGACCGTCCACCGTGTGGGCCTGCCGGAGGGAGAATTCTATCTCAAACACTTTCGCGTCGCCGACGCCGAGGCCTGGCTGCGAAACGTCTTCCGCGGCTCCCCGGCTGAGCGCGAGCTGGCCGCGGCGCAACGGATCGCGGCCTTGCGCCTGCCGACGTTCGAGCCGGTGGCGCTCGGGCGGCGCCGCGTGGCGGGGACGACGCTCGACAGTTGGCTCATCAGCCGCGCGCTCCCCGAGGCGCTCCCCCTGGATCATTTCCTGTTGACCGAATTCCCCGCGCTTCCGGCCGCCCGGCAGACGGAGCTGCGGCGACGGCTGGCCGAGGAGCTCGGGGCGCTGGCCGCCCGGCTGCACGCCGCTGCGATCGAGCATGTCGACCTGCACGCGGGGAACCTCTTGATCCGGCCGAACCCCGCGCCGGGCGAGGCGCTTCTGGCACTGATCGACCTGCATGCCGTCTCCTTTCGGACGAAGCTGTCGGCGCGGCGTCGGGAGCGGAACCTCGCCGCGCTGCACCAGTTCTTCGCCGGCCGCTCGACGCGCGCCGACCGGGGGCGTTTCGCCCTTGCATACCACGCGCATCGTGCCACGGTCCCCGCCAGCGGGTGGGAGCTCCGCCTGGAGCTTCTACTCGAACAGACGGCGCAAGCCGGCTGGTGCCGGGCCGACCGGGCGTGGCGGCGCGGAAACCGCCACGTACGCCGTTCGAACGCGGGGACGACCGCCTGCCGCGGCGTCGCGACGCTCGATGCGGCCCGAATCGTCGCCGTCCGGGACGATCCCGAAGGGCTCTTCGAGCGGCATCTCATTCGGTGGCACAAGCGCTCCAGCGCACGGCGCGTCGCGGAAGTCGCCTGGTCAGACACGGGCGACGAAAGTCCGTCCGGGCGCGCGTTCTGGAAGGAGATCGTCGTCCGGGGTTGGGTCGAAGCACTCCTGTCCCGTTTGCGCGATTCGCCTGTCCGCCGCGCCTGGGAGGCGGGACACGCGCTCCTGCGCCGCGGGATCGACACGCCGCGCCCGCTGCTCTTCGTCGATACTGTGCACCCGCGCGAACGCCGCGGGTACCTGTTGACCGAGGCGGTACCCAATACCGTCACTGCCCACGACTATTTTCGGACGCACTGGACGGGGCTCGACGCCGATCGTCGATCCGCCCGGCTGACGCGGCGCACAGAGCGCCTGGCGGGTCAATTGCGCCGCCTGCATGACGCCGGATTCGATCATCGGGACCTCAAGTTCCCGAACCTCCTCGTGTCGACCGCCGAAGCGGACGATCGCGTCTGGCTCCTCGACCTGGACCACGTCCGCCGCTGGCGCCGCCTGCCGCGGTTTCGCGCCGTGCAGAACCTGGCGCGCCTGGCGGTCAGCGCGCTTCTGGTCGAGGGCCTCCCGGACGCGCAGCGGTTACGGTTCCTGCGCCGCTATCTCGGTCCGCGGTTCGCGGCCGAATGGAAGTGGTGGTGGCGGGCCGTGGCGGCGAAGGCCCGGCGAAAGATCGCGACCAATCACCGTCGAGCCCGCCCCCTGAGTTGATCCCCGAAACGTCGCCATGCCATTCCCCGTTCCCGAGCCCGATCGAACCCGGCGCGTCTCGCGTCGGGATCTCTTCGCGCTGGGGCTGGGAGCGGCGCTCGGGTGCGGCGCATCGGGATGCGTCGTGGCGCGCCCGACGCGGATCGCCCTGCCGCAGAAACATTCCATCAAGTCCGACCAGTTGCTTGTCGTCAGCGATTTCAAGCTCCCCAAGGATCACCCGCTCATCGGCGACCTGATGACGCTCCGCCGGCAGGTGTCCGAGACGCTCGAGCTCCCCCTTGGGACCCGGCAGGTCATGGTGTACCTCTTCACCAACGAGCTGGAATACAACCAGTATCTGCAGGCGACCTTCCCCGGCTATCCGCCGCGCCGGGCGTACTTCATCCAGTCGCCCGGCAAGGAGCTGGCGGTCTACACCTGGTGGGGCGAGCGGATCCAGGAGGACCTGCGGCACGAGTTCACGCACGGCCTCCTGCACGCGAGCCTCTCCGGCGTTCCGCTCTGGCTCGACGAGGGGATCGCCGAGTACTTCGAAGTGGCCGGCCCCGAACCGGGGGGGGTCAGCGTGGAGCATGCGCGAGGGCTTGCTGGTGCCCTGGTCAATGGCTGGCATCCCGACTTGGACCGGCTCGAGAGCCTCGAAAAAGTGGACGAGATGCGCCGCCCCGACTACCGCGAGGCGTGGGCCTGGGTCCATTACATGCTGCATGGTTCCCCGGATTCGCGACTCGTGCTCCTGGAATACGTGCAAGAGCTGCGGCACAATGCGCACCCCCCCGGGTCGCTGCACACGCGGCTCCGCGCGGACAGCCCCGATTGCGACGCGCGCCTGGTGAGCTACGTCGCGGGAATGGGTTCCTGGAGTCGCACTCTGGTCACGACTCCCGCCGGCGCAGTACAACCGGTTCGGGGAAGTTTCTGAAGCGCGACTTCCCGCTGTCCTGTTGTCCTCTGCCGCCGAGAGGGGAATCGTTCCGCGTCTCGGTGCCGAATCCCACTCTCGAGCGAAAGCGTTCCGCCGTGGATCCGCATGCCTCCCTTTCGGCGTCCTCGACGCAGGACAAGCCGGGCAAGTCCAGCCCCGGCCGTCCCTCCAATATCCAGCTCCCCCACGACAAGCTCGACGACCCGATCTCGGCCCATATGAGCCGCGAGGTGACCACCGTCCGGCAGGACGCGACAGTGGGAGAGGTGCTCGCCGAGCTCCGCGGGCAGCCTTTGGGGGCGAAGATCGTCTACATCTACGTCCTGGACGCGAACCGCCGCCTGATGGGCGTCCTGCCGACCCGGCATCTCCTTTCCAGCGATCCGTCGGTGACGATCGCGTCGATCATGATTCCGCGCGTCGTCTCCATCTTCTACCTGACGAGCGTGCTGGCGGCGTGCAAGCTCTTCATGGAATCGCGCCTGTTGGCGCTGCCGGTGATCGACGAGGACCGGGTCCTCGTGGGGGTCGTCGACATCAGCCTTTTCACCGACGAGATCGCCCAGATCTCCGAGCGGTATTCCTACGAAGACGTTTTCCAGCTCATCGGCGTGCAGATGCGGGGGCTGGAGAAGCCGACGGCGGCGTCCGAATTCGCCGCCCGATTCCCGTGGCTCCTGTGCAACGTCGCGGGGGGACTGGCGTGTGCGCTTCTGGCCAGCCGCTATGAGCACCTCCTGGACACGATCGTCGTGCTGGCCCTCTTCATCCCCGTGGTGCTCGCGCTGGCGGAGAGCGTGGGGATGCAGTCGATGACGCTCACGCTTCAGCGCCTGCACGGCGCGGCGGTCTCCGGACATGACGTGCTCCGCGCGGCCGGCCGGGAGCTCCTCGTGGCGACGGGACTGGGGGCCGGCTGCGGGAGCGTCGTGGGCCTGGTCGTCTGGGCGTGGAAGGGGACGCCGGCGGTGGCTCTGGCGGTCTCGATCAGCATCACGCTGGCGATGATCACTTCGTGCCTCTTGGCGGTGATCCTCCCCTCCAGCGTCCACGCCCTGAAGATGGACCCGCGGATCGCCGCCGGCCCGATCGTCCTCGCCAGCGCGGACCTGGCGACCCTCGTCTTCTACTTTCAGATCGCGCTGGCGCTGTCGTGAAGCGCGCCCTGTCGTGCAGGGCGCCAGCGCGACGAGAACGACCGTCGGCGCCCGCCGGGCGCCTCAGCCGGCGTGCCGCGCGCGGATCACGCCGAGGGAGCTCTCCACCTCGACGCGCGCGTCGCGGGCTTCGAGGATCGTACGGCGGAAGACCTCAGCCCGGGGGACTCCGGAAAGGGTCAAGAGCGTATCGCCAGCCTTGTTCACCAGGTCCAGTTCGGCGGCCGGATAGAACTCCTGCCCGGGAAGCTGCCGGACGACCACGTCCGCGATGTCGGCCAGCGGAACTTCCCGCACGAATCGGTTGCCGAGCGATGTCCGCAACTGCACCGAGCGATTGGTGACGACGTACACGTGCCCCAGCGCCTTGAGCTTGAAGTAACCCATCGCCGCCAGGGGGGCGACGGGAAGCCCGAACAAGAGGTGCGAGAGCTTGATCCCTCCGATCCGCAGCGGGAGGCATTCCAGCCACTGGCCGATCAGGCGGCCCGGCAGTTCGGCGGCGATCGAGGGATACAGCACGGCGATCACGGCGGAAGACTTGCCGGTGCTGACGCCGGAAATCGCCGGCGGTCTCATCGTGGACGTCATGAACGGGGGCCTCGAGTTTCTTCGGATGCGTCGGGCTTCACACGTTAGCAGACGCCCTGGGCGATTGCCAGCATGCGATTCGCGCCGCCGGGAAGCGTCACTTCTTCGCGGTTTTCACGCGCAGGACGCAGCGGAAGCCGACGTCGGTGGGTCGCTCCGTGAGCGCGATGCCGTCCCGGACCCAGACGCGCCAGCGCGGGTCCCCCCCTTTGACGACCCGCGCGTTCCCGGCGCCCCCGGAGCGCGGGCCGGTCGGGTTCTGCGCGAGCGCTCCCGCATCGCGGACAAGCTGCGCGTAGTACCTCTCCTGATAAAAGTCGGCACACCACTCGCGCGCGTTCCCCGCCATGTCGCGGACGCCGAAGGGACTGATGTCCCCTGGAAACGATCCGACCCGGTCCCGCTGCCCGGGCGCACGGGGTTTCTGCCACACGTAGGGGCCGTTCCCCCACGGGAAATCGAACCCCTCCGTCCCCCGCGCGGCCTTCTCCCACTCCGCTTCGGTCGGGAGCTCGCGACCCGCCCAGGACGCATAGGCCCGCGCCTCGCCCCACGCGATGCCGGTCACGGGTTCGCGACGATCCTGCGGCTTTCGCGCCGGCTCGGGGACCGGGCGCTTCGCCGCCCGTGAGGAGTCGCGGTACTTTTCGAACTGCTCGTAGGTCACTTCATCGACGTCGATGTAGAACGTCTCGACGAAGGCGCCCTTTCCAGCACATTGGGATCCTAAGCTTAGAATTCCACGTGGACAAGTTGTCGCG
>JADMIO011200123.1_pt1 | contig 55777 bp, 52 predicted proteins | sample 8958161 | NCBI WGS metagenome assembly JADMIO01 (sample SAMN16585339, study PRJNA669376) | soil metagenome | isolation source: Crop rotation soil | place: USA: Cullars Rotation, Alabama | collected 2011
CGCGGGTGAGGGTGGCACCACCCTCCACGACCACGACCACGACGACAGGATTCAGGTATGCGCGACATCATTCATCTCGCGTGCGGCGAGTGCAAGCGGCGGAATTACAGCACGACGAAGAACAAGAAGAAGACGACCGAGCGGCTGGAGTTCAGCAAGTTCTGTCGCTTCTGCCGGAAGCACACGGCGCACAAGGAGACGAAGTAGGCAGTCGGCAGTGGCGGTCGGCAGGAGGAAGACGGTGCGGGTGGGAAGACTGCCCCCCGCCGACTGTCCGCCGCCCACCGTAACTGGAGGTCAGTAGCTCAATTGGTAGAGCACCGGTCTCCAAAACCGGGGGCTGGGGGTTCGAGTCCCTCCTGACCTGCCAACCTTCGCTCGAGGAAATCGTGAGTCGAGCTCTGGTGGGTTGGCGAGCCAGCGAATATGGCGAAGGGTGCGACGCGCGTCGCGCGAGGCGGTCCGTGAGAACGGTATGAGTACTCTCGAGCAAGTCAAGCCGGCGCCGGTGCGAGGCAGCGACACCGGGCCGCGCGGGTGGTGGGGAAACGCGCGCGGCTTTCTGACCGAAGTCCGCAACGAGATGCGCCGCGTCACGTGGCCCTCCCGCAAGGAGGTCTACGCCACGACCGTCGTGGTCATCCTGACGTCGGCGTTCTTCGGGATCTATCTGTGGGCGATCGATCTCGCACTCGATCGCCTGGTGAACTGGGTGTTCCGCCAGTTTGGTGGCGCATGACGGACGTCGCAACGAAGAACTGGTACATCGTCCACACCTACTCGGGCTTCGAGAACAAGGTGAAGGAGTCGCTCCTGCAGCGGGTGCAGGCGTATGGGCTCCAGGCCGAGATCGGCGAGGTGCTGATTCCCACCGAGGACATCGTGGAGAAGCGCGGCGGCCGCGAGGTCAAGAGCGCGCGCCGGTTCTTTCCGGGCTACATCCTGGTCGAGATGAACATGTCCGACCATGCCTGGCACGTGGTGAAGAACACGCCGAAGGTCACGGGATTTGTCGGCGCCGGCACCAAGCCGACGCCCCTGAGCAAGGAGGAAGTGGATCACATCCTCGATCAGGTGAAGACGGCGGCGGAGAAGCCGAAGCCCAAGTACACGTTCGACAAGGGCGACCAGGTGCGGATCAACGAAGGGCCGTTCACCAGCTTCAACGGCACGGTGGACGAGGTGAACCTGGACAAGAACACGCTGAAGGTCATGGTGACCATCTTCGGCCGCGCGACGCCCGTCGAGTTGGACTTCTTGCAGGTCGAAAAGATTTGAACCACGAAGGGCACGAAGGACACGAAGCCGCAACCGGTTTCTTCCTTCGTGGCCTTCGTGAACTTCGTGGTTGAAAAGGGCGATGGCGAAAAAAGTTCAGGCGATGGTGAAGCTGCAGATTCCTGCGGGCAAGGCGACGCCCGCGCCGCCGGTGGGGACCGCGCTCGGTCCGCACGGCGTCAATATCATGGACTTCTGCAAGAACTTCAACGCGAAGACGGCGAAGGAAGACGGCCTGATCATCCCGGTGGTCGTGACCATCTATGCCGACCGCAGCTACAGCTTCGTCACGAAGACGCCGCCGGCGTCGGTGCTGCTGAAGAAGGTCGCGAACCTCGCCAAGGGATCGGCCGAACCGAACCGCAACAAGGTCGGCACGGTGACGGCCAAGCAGGTCGAGGACATCGCGAAGACCAAGATGCCCGATCTGAACTGCCAGGATCTCGAGGCGGCGGTGAAGACCGTCCGTGGGACCGCGCGTTCCATGGGCATCGACGTCGTCGGTTGAGACGGGCGGACCCGAAGGTCCGCCTCGACGTCGGACAACGCGGCGGAACGGAAACATGTTCGTAGCGGCGGACCTTCAGGTCCGCCGGCAACCGTGGGAGGCACACCGCGCGTGCCGCTCGCACCACGAGGAGGCTTATGGCGAAACACGGCAAGAAATTCACGGCGGCCGCGGCGCAGGTCGCAGCCCGCGAGTACCGGATCGAAGAGGCGATTCCCCTCATCCAGAAGGTGAAGTTCGCGAAGTTCGACGAAACCGTCGAGCTCTCGATGCGGCTCGGCGTCGATCCGAAGCATGCGGACCAGATGGTCCGCGGCACGGTCGTCCTCCCGCACGGGCTCGGGAAGAGCAAGAAGGTGCTGGCGATTGCCGGCGCGGACAAGCAGAAGGAAGCGGCGGATGCCGGCGCCGATCACGTGGGCGGCGATGAGGTGGTCGAGAAGATTCTCGGAGGGTGGATCGACTTCGACGCGGTCGTCGCCACGCCGGACATGATGCGGGCGGTCGGACGACTGGGGAAAGTGCTCGGTCCCCGCGGCCTCATGCCGAACCCGAAGACCGGTACCGTCACGCCGAACGTCGCGCAGGCGATCAAGGAAATCAAGGCCGGCAAGGTGGAGTTCCGCGTCGACAAGACCGGCATCGTGCATGCCCCCGTCGGGAAGACGTCGTTCCCGTCGGAGAACCTGATCGCCAATACACACGCGCTGGTGGACAGCGTCGTCAAGGCGAAGCCGCCGGCCGCGAAGGGCCGCTACCTCAAGTCAGTCACCGTGTCCTCCACGATGGGCCCGGGTGTCGCGATCGACACCGCGCACATCGACGAGCGGCAGAAGCATTAGGAGCGAACGATGGCTGTCACACGAGCGGAAAAAGAGCAGGAACTGCAGGACCTGTCGTCGGCGTTCAAGACGGCGGACACCGCCATCCTGGTCGACTACAAGGGACTGAACGTGCCCCAGGTGACCGAGCTGCGCCGGCAGCTGCGCGGCGCCCGGGCGCAGTACAGGGTCGTGAAGAACACCATCGCCCGGCGGGCCAGCAAAGGCACGAAGCTGGCGGAGCTCGAGTCCCACTTCGATGGGACGACCGCGGTGGCCTTTACCGACGACGACGCGGTCGCGCTCGCGAAGGCGCTGACGGCGTTCATGAAGACGGCGCCGACGCTGGCGATCAAGGCGGCGGTGGTCCAGGGACAGGCGATCCGGCCGGCCGAGGTGAGCGACCTCGCGAAGCTGCCCGGCCGTCCGGAGCTGTTGGCGAAGCTGCTCTACGTGCTGCAGGCGCCGATGCAGCAGCTCGTGGGCGTCCTCGCGGCTGCGCCGCGCGATCTGATGTCGGTGCTGGTGCAGGTGGAAAAGCAGAAGAGCGAAGCGGGCGCGGCGTAACGCCGCCGCCTAGGTGCACAACGGGCGACGGCGCGCGCCGTCCCGCATCTGGAGAGAGAAGAGAACATGGCCGAAGTGAATCAGCAGCAGGTGATCGACTACATCAAGGGCATCAGCGTCATGGAGCTGTCGCAGCTCGTCAAGGCGCTCGAGTCCGAGCTTGGCGTGTCGGCCGCGGCGGCGATGCCGATGGCGATGCCGGGCATGGCGGCAGGCGGCGACCGCGGCGCCGCGGCCCCGGCCGAGGAGCAGACCGAGTTCACGGTCACCCTGTCCGACGTCGGCGCCGAGAAGATCAAGGTGATCAAGGTCGTCCGCGAGGTCACCAGCCTGGGCCTCAAAGAGGCCAAGGACCTCGTCGAGAGCGCGCCCAAGCCGCTGAAGGAGGGCGTCAGCAAGGACGAAGCCGCCTCAATCAAGAAGAAGTTCGAAGAGGTCGGGGCCAAGGTCACGATCGCGTAAGACGACCCGTCCCGGCGCGGCGGCGTCTTATGGAAGGGACGGGTCTCTGAACCCGTCCTTCCACATTTTTTCTCCGATCCTCGAGGATCAGCCAGCGATGTACAGCCTTCCCAAGAACGTCTACCGCGAGCGCAAGGATTTTTCGAAGATCAAGACCACGGTTCCCATCCCGAACCTGATCGAGATCCAGCGCAAGTCGTACGAGCGCTTCCTGCAGATGAACCGGCTGCCGTCCGAACGGGAGGACGCCGGCCTGCAGTCGGTGTTCAAGTCCGTCTTCCCGATCAGCGATTTCCGGGAGAATTCGTCGCTCGAGTTCATCGAGTATTCCATCGGCAACTGGGAATGCAAGTGCGGCAAGCTCGCCGGCCTGCACCACCTGCGCAAGCCCTGCAGCGGCTGCGGCGCGACGCTCATCGCCGACCCGCTCGGCGAGCACGAGGTGCTCTGCCCGCGCTGCGGCAAGTCGAACCACGCCCGCGGCGACGTCTGCGACATCTGCGGCCACACGGTCGGGATGAAGCTGAAGTACGACGTCGACGAGTGCCAGGAGCGCGGCATGACCTACGCCGTGCCGCTCAAGGTGACGATCCGCCTGGTCGTCTGGAACAAGGATCCGGACACGGGCGTGAAGACCATCCGCGACATCAAGGAGCAGGAGGTCTACTTCGGTGACATTCCGCTGATGACGGACAACGGCACGTTCATCATCAACGGCACCGAGCGCGTCATCGTCTCGCAGCTGCACCGCTCGCCCGGCGCATTCTTCCACTCGGAAGACAAGACGCTGTACGTGGCGCAGATCATCCCGTACCGCGGATCCTGGGTGGAATTCGAGTACGACCAGAAGAACCTGCTCTACGTCCGGATCGACCGGAAGCGGAAGTTCCTGGCATCGGTGTTCCTCCGCGCGCTCGGGCTGCGCGGCGCCGACGAGATCATCCGCACGTTCTACTCGGTGGATCGGATCTATCTCGACAAGGGACCGGCGCTGATGTGGTCCATCAGCGACAGCCTCGTCGGGCTGCGCGCGGCCGCCGACGTGAAGGCCGGCGACTTCTCCGTGCAGGGCGGCAAGAAGATCAGCGCCAACGCCATCGCGGCGCTGCGCAAGGCGAACATCGAGACGATCGCGGTCGTGGACGAGGCGCTCGAGGGCGCGTTCGCCGCGGCTGACATCGTGGATCCCGAGACCGGCGAGGTCATCCTGGAGGCCAACGAGGAGCTGACGCCGCGCGTCATCTCGATGGCGCAGGAAAAGAAGGTCGACAAGATCGAGGTCTTCTTTCCGGAGCGGGACGAGGTCGGCGCCATCATCGGCCAGACCCTCAAGAAGGATCCGATCCGCACGCACGAGGAGGCGCTCATCGAGATCTACCGGCGCCTCCGGCCCGGCGACCCGCCCACGCTCGACAGCTCGCGGTCGCTCTTCGAGAACATGTTCTTCAACCCGCAGAAGTACGACTTCTCGCGTGTCGGCCGGCTCAAGCTGAACACGAAGCTCGGTCTCAAGACGCCGCTCGACGAGAAGATCCTGCACCCGCAGGACTTCTACGAGGTGCTGAAGTACCAGCTCAAGCTGCGGAAGAACCCGCAGAACGTCGACGACATCGATCACCTCGGCAACCGCCGCGTCCGGTCGGTCGGCGAGCTCCTGGAGAACCAGTTCCGCATCGGGCTGGTCCGGATGGAGCGCGCCATCAAGGAGAAGATGTCGGTCTACCAGGAAATGGCGACGGCGATGCCGCACGACCTGATCAACGCGAAGCCGGTCATGGCCGCGATTCGTGAGTTCTTCGGGTCGTCGCAGCTCTCGCAATTCATGGACCAGACCAACCCGCTTTCCGAGATCACCCACAAGCGGCGCCTCTCCGCGCTCGGGCCCGGCGGCCTCTCGCGCGAGCGCGCAGGGTTCGAGGTTCGCGACGTCCACCCGACGCACTACGGGCGCATCTGCCCGATTGAGACGCCGGAAGGCCCGAATATCGGCCTGATCTCGTCGCTCTCGTGCTACGCGCGCATCAACGAGTTCGGATTCATCGAGTCGCCGTACCGCAAGGTCAAGGACGGGCGCGTCGTCGACTACGTGATCGTCCACAACGCCGGCGGCAACCCGAAGTACAAGGCGGGCGACATCGTCGAGGCCGACGAGCTCGTGGGGGCCGACGGCCGCTCGAAGAAGAAGGGCGTCGAGTTCGAGCCGTACTCCTACTACCTGTCGGCGTGGGAGGAAGACCAGTACATCGTGGCGCAGGCGAACGCGCCCCTCGACGAGGACGGCCGCTTCACGCAGGACCGCGTCAACTCCCGCCGCGCCGGCGATTTCATCCTGGCGCCGCGCAACGAGGTGCAGTTCATCGACGTCTCGCCGAAGCAGCTGGTCTCGGTCGCCGCCTCGCTCGTCCCGTTCCTCGAGAACGACGACGCGAACCGCGCGTTGATGGGGTCGAACATGCAGCGCCAGGCCGTGCCGCTGCTGCGGGCGCGCAGCCCGTACGTCGGCACCGGCATGGAGTACATCACGGCGCGCGACTCGGGCGCGGTCGTCGTGACGCGGCGGTCCGGTACGGTGGACTACGTGGACAGCCAGCGCATCGTCGTGCGCGTGGAGGGTCCGGGCGACATGGACGACGTCAGCAAGGAGATGGGCGCTGACATCTACCCGATGACGAAGTTCAAGCGGTCGAACCAGAACACCTGCATCAACCAGAAGCCGATCGTGCGGGTCGGGCAGCGGGTGGTGAAGGGACAGGTGCTGGCCGATGGCCCCTGCACGGAGCTCGGGGAGCTCGCGCTTGGGCGCAACGTGCTCGTCGCGTTCATGCCGTGGCGCGGCTACAACTTCGAGGACGCGATCCTGGTCTCCGAGAAGATGGTGAAGGAGGACTACTACACCTCCATTCACATCGAGGAGTTCGAGATCGAGGCCCGCGACACCAAGCTCGGGCCGGAGGAGATCACGCGGGACATTCCGAACGTCTCCGAGACGTACCTCCGCGACCTCGACGACAGCGGCATCATCCGGATCGGCGCCTACGTGAAGCCGGGAGACATCCTCGTCGGCAAGGTCACGCCGAAGGGCGAGACGCAGCTGACGCCGGAAGAGAAGCTCCTGCGCGCCATCTTCGGCGAGAAGGCCGGCGACGTGCGCGACGCCTCGCTCATCTGCCCCCCGGGCATCGAAGGCATCATCGTCGGCGTCAAGATCTTCTCGAGGAAGGGCATCGAGAAGGACGATCGCGCCAAGGCGATCGAGGCCGAAGAGCTCGAGATGATGGAGCGTAACCTGCAGGACGAGATCCGCATTCTTCACGACGAGGTGAAGAAGCGCGTCATGCAGATGATCAACAACCAGTCGCTGCGCGCCGACGCGTTCGACGAGTTCGGCCGGGAGCGGCTGCTCAAGAAAGGCACCGTCCTGACGGCCGACGTGCTGCAGGACGTCCCGTACCAGCAGATGGTCCGCCTGAAGATTCAGAGCGACGATCCGCGGCTCGAGGGCGAGTTGCGGCTGCTGGAGGAGCGCACGGATCGGCAGGTCGAGGTCATCCGCCAGCTCTTCGAGGAGAAGAAGGAGAAGATCCGCCGCGGCGACGAGCTGCCCCCGGGCGTCATCAAGCTGGTGAAGGTGTACGTCGCGATGAAGCGCAAGCTCTCGGTCGGCGACAAGATGGCCGGCCGCCACGGGAACAAGGGCGTCATCGCGCGCATCCTGCCGGAAGAGGACATGCCGTACCTGCCGGACGGCACGCCCGTGGAGATTGTCCTCAATCCGCTCGGCGTGCCGTCGCGCATGAACGTCGGGCAGATCCTCGAGACCCACCTCGGGTGGGCGGCCCACGCCCTCGGCCTCTACTTCGCGACGCCGGTGTTCGACGGCGCGCGCGAAGGCGAGATCAAGGACTGGCTCGAGCAGGCCGGGCTGCCGAAGAGCGGCAAGACCCCGCTCTACGACGGCATGACGGGACAGAACTTCGAGCAGGAAGTCACCGTCGGGTACATCTACATGCTCAAGCTCTCGCACCTGGTCGACGACAAGATCCACGCGCGGTCGATCGGGCCGTACTCGCTCATCACCCAGCAGCCGCTGGGCGGCAAGGCGCAGTTCGGCGGCCAGCGATTCGGGGAGATGGAGGTCTGGGCGCTCGAGGCGTACGGCGCGTCGCACATCCTCCAGGAGCTGCTCACGGCGAAGTCGGACGACGTCACGGGGCGCGCCAAGATCTACGAGGCGATCGTCAAGGGTGACGCGTCGTTCACGCCGGGGCTGCCCGAATCGTTCAACGTGCTCATTCGCGAGCTGCAGTCGCTCTGCCTCGACGTCGAGCTGATCTCGACGAAGAAGCGGCCGGCGGAACCGCTGCCCGTGACTGACGGCGAGCCGGTCCTCGAACAGGTATAGGGGTCCAATTGATGAGACCAAGCTTTCACGATAGCAAAGCGACGACTCTCCGCGCCGATTTCGACGCGATCCGCATCTCGCTCGCCTCGCCCGACAAGATCCTCTCCTGGTCGTTCGGCGAGGTGACGAAGCCGGAGACGATCAACTACCGCACGTTCAAGCCCGAGCGCGACGGGCTGTTCTGCGCGAAGATCTTCGGCCCGATCACCGACTGGGAGTGCCTCTGCGGCAAGTACAAGCGCATGAAGCACCGCGGCGTGATCTGCGACAAGTGCGGCGTCGAGGTGACGCAGGCCAAGGTGCGCCGCGAGCGCCTCGGTCACATCACGCTGGCGACGCCGGTCAGCCACGTGTGGTTCTTCAAGGGGCTGCCGAGCCGCATCGGCCACCTCCTGGACATCTCGCTCCGCGATCTCGAGCGCATCCTCTACTTTGAGGGTTACGTCGTCATCGACCCGGGCGAGACGGATCTCAAGCAGAACCAGCTGCTCAACGAGGAGCAGTTCCGGAAGGCGCGCGAGGACCACGGCAACAAGTTCCGCGCGCAGATGGGCGCCGAGGCGATCAAGGAGCTCCTGAAGCGCGTCAACGTCGAGAAGCTGGCCGAGGAGATGCGCGTGAAGATGCGCACCGAGACCTCGGTCCAGAAGAAGCTGAAGTACGCGAAGCGGCTGAAGGTGGTCGACAGCTTCCGCAAGTCGAACAACCAGCCGAACTGGATGATCCTCGACGTCATCCCGGTGATTCCGCCCGAGCTGCGCCCGCTCGTGCCGCTCGACGGCGGCCGGTTCGCCACGTCCGACCTGAACGACCTCTATCGGCGCGTCATCAACCGGAACAACCGGTTGAAGAAGCTGATGGAGCTGAAGGCCCCCGACGTCATCATCCGCAACGAGAAGCGGATGCTGCAGGAAGCCGTCGACGCGCTGTTCGACAACGGCCGCCGCGGCCGCGTGCTGCGCGGCGCCAACAACCGGCCGCTCAAGTCGCTGTCCGACACGCTCAAGGGCAAGCAGGGACGGTTCCGCCAGAATCTGCTCGGGAAGCGCGTCGACTACTCGGGCCGGTCGGTCATCGTCGTCGGGCCCGAGCTGAAGCTGCACCAGTGCGGCCTGCCGAAGAAGATGGCGCTCGAGCTGTTCAAGCCGTTCATCTACAACAAGCTCGAGGAGCGCCAGCTCGTCGCCACCATCAAGCAGGCCAAGGAGATGGTGGAGCAGCAGCGCCCGGAGGTCTGGGACATCCTCGAGGAGGTGATTCGGGAGCACCCGGTGCTCCTGAACCGCGCGCCGACGCTGCATCGCCTGGGCATCCAGGCGTTCGAGCCGGTGCTCGTCGAGGGCAAGGCGATCCGGATCCATCCGCTGGTCTGCACGGCGTTCAACGCGGACTTCGACGGCGACCAGATGGCGGTGCACATTCCGCTCTCACCCGAGGCGCAGATCGAAGCCTCGGTGCTGATGCTCTCGTCGAACAACATCCTCTCGCCTGCCAACGGCGCGCCGATCGCGGTGCCGTCGCAGGACATCGTGCTCGGCTGCTACTACCTGACGAAGGCCAAGGCGGGCAGCAAGGGCGAGGGGCGTGCGTTCGGGACGGTGGACGACGTGCTGCTCGGCCTGGACGCCGGCGAGCTGGAGACCCTCACGCCGATTCGCCTGCGATACACGGGGGCGCTCCTCGACCTGAGCACCGCGCGCGACGACCAGGACGTCATCCACACGGAAGTCATCGAGGTCGCCGGGCGGATCATCAACACGACCGTTGGACGCGTGATTCTCAACCAGGCGCTGCCGGCCCAGATGCCCTTCGTGAACGGCCTGCTCAAGAAGAAGGGCCTGCAGCAGCTCGTGCAGCGCTGCTATCTCGACTTCGGGCTCGAGCGCACGGTGGAGATGCTCGATGCGCTGAAGAACCTCGGCTTCACATACGCGACGCGATCGGGGCTCTCGATCGGGATCGACGACCTCGTCATCCCGGCCAACAAGCAGGCCCTGGTCGAGGCGGCTCGCAACGAGGTGATCAAGGTCGAGCAGCAGTACCTCGAAGGCGCCATCACCAACGGCGAGCGCTACAACAAGATCATCGCCATCTGGTCGGAGGTCACGGAGAAGATCGCAGACGAGATGTTCGGCGAGATGGCCGAGATGGACCACACGGGCAAGAGCTTCAACCCGGTGTACATCATGGCCGACTCGGGCGCCCGCGGCTCGAAGCAGCAGATCCGGCAGCTCGCCGGGATGCGCGGGCTGATGGCGAAGCCGTCGGGCGAGATCATCGAGACGCCGATCACGTCGAACTTCCGTGAAGGGCTGACCGTGCTGCAGTACTTCATTTCGACGCACGGCGCCCGCAAGGGTCTCGCCGACACGGCGCTGAAGACGGCCGACTCAGGCTACCTGACGCGCCGGCTGGTGGACGTCGCGCAGGACGTGATTATCTCCGAGCACGACTGCGGCACCCTCGACGGCATCGAGGCGCGCGCGATCGTCGAGTCGGGCGAAATCATCGAGCCGCTCCGCGACCGCATCGTCGGCCGCGTCACGCTCGAGAGGATCGTCGACCCGTTCGGCGGCGGGACCCTCGTGGACGTCAACCAGGAGATCGACGAAGACAAGGCCGTGGCGGTGCAGGAGGGCGGCATCGAGAAGGTCCGCATCCGCTCCGTGCTGACCTGCGCGGCCCGCCGTGGCGTGTGCGCACGCTGCTACGGCCGTGACCTCGCCACCGGGCGGCTCGTGGAGCTCGGCCAGGCGGCCGGCGTCATCGCCGCCCAGTCCATCGGCGAGCCGGGCACGCAGCTGACGATGCGAACGTTCCACATCGGCGGCACGGCCTCGCGGGTGTCCGAGCAGAACACGCTCGACGCGCGGCACGCCGGCTCGGTGCACTACGAAGGCCTGCAGGTCGTCGAAACGCATCGCGACGGCGGCAAGGCCGGGCAGCTGATCGTCATGAACCGCAACGGGTCGCTGGTCATCAAGGACAACAAGGGACGCGATCGCGAGCGCTATCCGATCGTCTACGGCGCGCGGTTGAAGGTGAAGGACGGGCAGAAGGTCGACCAGGGCCAGACGATCGTCGAATGGGATCCGTACACCTTCTCGATCCTCACGGAGGAGCCGGGCACGATCAAGTTCAAGGACATCATCGAGAACGTCACCGTGCACGAGGAGGTCGACGAGGTCACCGGCCTCTCGCGGTTCATCATCGTCGACTCGCCGGACGAGAAGAAGCAGCCGACCGTCGAGATTCGCGACAAAGCGGGGAAGGTGACCCGGAAGTACCACATGCCGTCGCACGCGCACCTCATGATCCAGGACGGCGAGACGGTGGAAGCGGGCGACGTGCTCGCGAAGATCCCGCGCGAGACGACGAAAACGAAGGACATCACGGGCGGCCTCCCGCGCGTGGTCGAGCTCTTCGAGGCCCGCAAGCCTCGCGACCCGGCGGTCATCTCCGAGATCGACGGCGTCGTGAAGGACGGCGGCGTCGTGAAGGGCCAGCGCAAGATGATCATCGTGCCCGACGACGGCACCGAGCCGCGCGAGTACTCGATGCCGCGGGGCGTGCACGTGAACGTCCATGAGGGCGAGCGGGTGCGCGCGGGCGAGCAGCTCATGGACGGCCCGAGCAACCCGCACGACATCCTGCGGGTGCTGGGGGAGAAGGAGCTGCAGAAGTACCTCGTCAACGAGATCCAGGAGGTCTACCGGCTGCAGGGCGTCAACATCAACGACAAGCACATCGAGGTCATCGCGCGGCAGATGATGCGATGGGTGAAGATCGAGGATGTCGGCGACACCGAATTCCTGATCGACGAGCAGGTGGACAAGTTCCGGTTCCTCGAGGAGAACGAGCGGGTCATCGCCGACGGGGGGCGCCCGGCCACCGCGCAGCCGCTGCTGCTCGGCATCACCAAGGCGTCGCTCTCCACCGACTCGTTCATCTCGGCGGCGAGCTTCCAGGAAACGACGCGTGTCCTCACGGAAGCCTCGATTTCCGGAAAGATCGATCACCTGCGCGGGTTGAAGGAGAACGTCACGATGGGCCGGCTCATTCCGGCCGGCACGGGCTTCGAGTGGTACCGCCACGTGCGGATCCCCGCGGACGAGCCGCCGCCGCCGCCGCCCGCGCCGATCCCGACGGAAGACGAGCTCGATCTGGATCGCGAGATCGAGTACGCGTTCGATACGGAGGAGCCGATGCTCAGCCGGCCGCCGGCGGGAGACGTCGAGTAAAGGCAAGAGTCAAACGTCAACGGACAACGCGCCGTAGGTCAGGGGGCACGGGGATTCAGTTCTCCGTGCCCTTTCCACGTACGGGACGCCACATCGTCAGGGACCGACCGTCGAACACTCGAACCTTCCAGGGCGCGTGCTAACATCCGCCGCGCCTGGGGTGTGCCCTGATCGACGCGGGTGTGGCACGCCGCAGCGATCGAGGGCGATGGCACTCGCACCAGAGTGCCTGACCCTTGGAGCGTTCACATGTACAAGACGAAGCCCTGCTTCCGATCCCACATGCCGTCCGACGCGCCACTGAACGTGCTGGCGCTGAATGCCTCCCTGAAGCACGAGCCGACCCTGTCCAACACCGGGGAGCTTGGCGCGCTCGTGCTCGACGAGATTCGAGAGCTGGGCCCGGTCAGCGCCGAGATGGTTCGCCTGTCCGACGCTGCGCTGCCCGTTGGCCTGGGCTTCAGAGAGGCGGCAGACGACGACTGGCCTGCCCTCGTGGCGAAGATCAAGGGAGCGGACATCGTGCTCTTCTGCACGCCGATCTGGTGGGGCGGACGGTCGAGTCTCATGCAGCGCGTGATCGAACGGCTCGACGCGCTCGACGAGGAGTACAGTGCGACCGGCCGCAGCGCGATCAAGGGGAAGGTTGCCGGCATCGTCATCACAGGCAGTGAAGACGGCGCGCTGAGCGTGATGGGCAGCATCATGATGGTCCTCAGCTTCATGGGCTTCACGCTGCCGCCCGAGTGCACCGCGTACTGGGTGGGCGAGGTCGGGCAGGCGACCTCCCTGGATCGCGAGAAGCGGCTGAGGAACATGGCCACGAGGCACATGGCGAAGAATCTCGCGCAGAATCTCGTCTATCACGCAAAGCTGTTGAAAGCACATCCGCAGACCTCTCTCCCCGGGAAGGCGACGTGTTGTGCGCTGCACGCAGGCCTGGACGCGCCCGCATGACTGACGGGGATCCAGGGTCGGAGAGAGGCCGAATCGCCCAGAGACGAGGAGGAGATCGTGACAACCCAGTCAGAGATGTCCCCATGGACTTCACGTCGGTCAGCGGCTTTGTCCAGACCTTTCTCGAGACCCAGGAGGACACCCACGGCGAATACGTCGACCTCCTGATCGTCCTGCGGCCTGGCGGCGGCGGCGCGCCGCTGCATGTCCATCCGCACCAGGAGGAACGTTTCGAGGTCACGGACGGCGTGCTGGACGTCTATCACAGCGGCACGTGGCACAAGGTCAGAGCCGGTGAGGCGGTGATCGTCCCGCCGGGCACTCCGGATCAGTTCAGGAATACGAGTGGCGATCCGGTGACGCTGAGGTGTCGCCTCTCGCCGGTGCTGGATTTCCAGGACATGAACGTCGCCATGATGAAGCTGATCGACGACGGGAGGGTGAAGTCGCAGCGCGACCTCAAGTCGATCGTTCACAGCGCGATGCTGCTCCAGCGCTTTCCGAAGAGCGTGAGGATGCTCAATCCGATGTATCGATGGACGACGGCGGGACTTGCGACGCTTGGAAAGTTCCTGGGATACTCGATCGACTGAGCCTGCCCGCGCGTCATGGCCGGATACTCCGGAACGCCCCTCCTCAAGAAGATCGGGCTCACGCCGCCGGTTGCGCTGGTCACCATTGACGCGCCGAGGGACTATCGCGCCTGGCTCTCGTGATCCGGAGAAGCGAACGTACGACCGGGCGGTGACGACTCGATTGCCGGAGTGTTGAGACGGAGGGGGAATGAGCAGCCAGATCGCGTTTATCGTGGAGCTGGAAATAGAAGCCGATCGGCAGGACGATCTTCGAAGCGCCATGAAGGAGATGGTCGCCTCCGCGGTAGAGGAGGCGGGCACGCTGGACTACGAGTGGAGCGTGAGCGCGGACGGGACGCGATGTCACATCCTCGAACGGTATGCCGATTCTCCCGCGGTGCTGGCGCATTTCGCCAGGCTCGCAGAGAAGTTTCCGACGAGGCTGGCGGGGATCGTGAAGCCCGTGCGTTGTGTCGTGTACGGGTCACCAAGCGACGCGGTACGTCAGGCGATGGGGAGACTGGATCCTGTCTTCATGCAGCCACTGGGCGGGTTCAGCAAGTAGGCAGTCTGGGATCGGTGCGGCTCGGGAGCGACGGGAGGAACCACGAAGGAACTGCATCACACCGGCGGCAGCTACGACGCGATCGCCCGCGGGTATGCGGCGAGCGTCGATACCCGGCCGTGGAATGCCTACTACGAGCGGCCTGCCATGCTGGCCCTGCTGCCGGAGGTGGCGAACGCGACCGTCCTGGACGCGGGGTGCGGCTCTGGCTGGTATGTGGCGCGACTCCTGGAACGCGGCGCGCGTGTCACGGCCTTCGACCTGAATCCTGAGCTGGTCGCGCTCACCCGCGCGCGGGTCGGCGATCGAGCGCGGGTGCTCCGGGCGAATCTTGCCGAGCCGCTCACGTTCGCGGCGGATCAGGAGTTCGACCTCATCGTCTGCCCGCTCGTTCTGCACTACCTCCTCGACTGGCGGCCCGCGCTCCGCGAGCTGTGCCGGATCCTCAAGCCAGGCGGTACGCTCCTGTTCTCCACGCACCATCCGTTCATGGATTGGACGCTCTTCAAGACCGGGGATTACTTCGCCGTCGAGCTCCTCCATGACCAGTGGGACGTCGGCGAGGTGAGCTACTACCGGCGGCCGTTGACCGAGATCGCCGATGCCGTGAGCTCGGCGGGGCTCTGGATCGAACGCCTGGTCGAGCCGCAACCGACCGATGATTTCAAGCGTGTTGACCCCGAAGGCTACGAACGCGTGACGCGGAACCCGTGGTTTCTGATCGTGCGGGCCTTGAAGCCGTCCGGGCCATAGGCGGCAGTGCGCAGTCGGCAGTGGACCGATGTCACGACGGGTATTTCGTGGAGGTTCACTGGCGGTTTTCGCCTGTGCGATGAGGCGACCTTCAGGTCGACCTCGCCGGGCCTGAGGGTCCCGCCGCGACGAGCACTGTTTCACTGCCGGCCGGAAGAGAATTCGTCTTATCCTGACGGTCGATGAGTCGACTGGCGCAGGTCGCCGTCCTGGGAGTGCTCGCGGCGGCGACGTCGGTTGCTCTCGACGCATGGGGCGTGCAGGGGCATCGCCTCGTGGGTCTCGTGGCCGCGAACCATCTCACGCCGTCCGCGAGGCGAAACGTCCAATGGCTCCTCGCGCCGGAGAGCCTCGCCGACGTCTCCTCCTGGGCTGACCAGTACAGGTCCGGGGTCGCCCAGACGGGCTTCTGGCACTACGTCAACATGCCCCCGGACGCGGCGGCCTACGACCGGGATCGCGACTGCCCGCGGCAGCCCGGCGTGGCCGCCCGGTCGCGCGACGACGTCTGGCGTGACTGCGTCGTCGATCGCATCCGGTACCACGAGGAGCGCCTCGCCAACGCGGCGCTCGATCGTGCGGACCGCGCGATTGCCCTCAAATTCCTGGTGCACTTCGTGGGAGACCTGCACCAGCCGCTGCATGCCACGGCTGTGGAACGTGGAGGCAACGGCATCCTCGTGAAGGTCTTCGGGTCCGATACCTGTGATGGCGATTCCGCCAGTCCGACGCCGTGCAATCTGCATAGCGTCTGGGACAGGCAGCTCATCGCCCATCGCGGCCTGGACGATCGACGATACGTCGCCCTCCTCGAGGAGCAGATCGCACGGAGGAAGCTGGTCGGCCGTCCGACCGGCCAGCCCTCTGAGTGGGCGATGGAATCGCTTCGGCTGTCGAACACGGCGATGTTGCCGCAGGGAGCGGCGGTAGACGAGGCGTACTACCGGGCCCAGCTTCCGGTGATCGACGAACGATTGGCGCTGGCAGGGGTCCGGCTCGCGGCTCTCATCAACCGGAGCCTGCCGACGCCTCCGCCCAGCCGGTAGGTGGAGTCGCGCAACGCCAGGCCAATCCGCCGGCGCCTTCGATCCGTATCACGCGAAGAGGCGGGCATCCTTATCAGGAGGCGAGATGAACCATACGGAAATCGTGCAATCGGTGTATGCGGCTTTCGGCCGCGGCGACGTCCAGACCATTCTCGGATACGTCAGCGACGACGTGGACTGGGACAACTCGCGCGTCGCGTCGAAGGAGTGTCCGTGGAATGGCAACTTCAGCGGGAAGGAGAACGTGCCAGGCTTCTTCAAGGCCGTTGCCGACCATCTTGATATCAGGGTGTTCGTGCCGCAGACTTTTGTCGCCTCAGGCTCGAACGTCGCGGTCGCGCTTCGGATTGAGTCGCACGTGCGGAAGAACGGCCAGGCGCTGAAGAATGACGTGATTCATCTCTGGACCTTCAACAGCGGCGGTGAGATCACCGCCTATCGCCATTTCAACGACACCGCGTTGGAACTGGCGGCCTGGCGAGCATAGACGAGAAGGCGGAGCGTTCACGCCGCAGGCTCCTGGGGCTGTTTCCTCGAACATTCTTCGGCGTGGTCGAACCAATGGAGTAACGCGCCCCCTCCTCCGTCCGCTTTTCAGCCTCATGGAAGTTCAGGGCGGGACTGCTGCGGGGAGCGATGACGCTGCACGACCTGATCGCTGAAACCGCGAAAGCGTCGAAGGGCAACAGTGAGCGGTTCAGCGCGCGACGGACGCGCTCAGCGTCGGGACGTCCGGCGAGATGACCAGCCTGTTCACGAGCAGGCGCTGGCCGTCCGCCGTGACGTCGAATGCGTGGTACGCGTCGTACGGATACCTGATTGTGAAGAGCGGCTCGACGGTCGCCATCTCCAGCCCGGTTTCAACCGTGCGTATCGTCGCGGCCATCAGCTCGCCCGTCAGTGACAGGTAGACGATCTCGCCTGGCTGACGCCAGCGGGCCTGGGTCCCGCCGTTGGCCGAGATTCGCGCTTTCGACTCGCCCGTGGGGAATCGGGCGATATAGACCTCGCTCTTGCCGCTCTCGGTGGAGCTGAACGCCACCCATCGCCCGTCGGGCGAGAACGTCGCCCAATTCTCCGACGCCCTGGTGTTCTGGAAGCCGTACGGCGTGCGGGTGCCCGTGAGCGGCAGCACCCAGATATCGTTGCGGGTGTCCTCGCCGTTGGTGACGTAGAGGATGTACTTGCCATCAGGTGACCAGCTGACCGGCCACTTGCTGTCCCGATCGCTCATCAGCACCTTGCGGCCGGCGCTGCCGGCCCCGGGCCCCTCGAGCAGATCCAGTCCCGCAGCCGCGAACGAATTGAACACGACGCGGCGGCCGTCGGCGGACCAGACGAGCCAGTTTTCGTCGGCCGCCTCGGTCGTAAACCGGGTGCCGGCACCGCCGCTGGCGGAGAACATCCAGATGTCGTGCGTCCGCACGCGCGGGTCGTTGACAGCCGTGGCGGCGGTTTGCCCGTCGGGCGAGAGCTCGATATTCCCGTGATCGGCAAGCGGCCCCATCCTGCCGGTTTCGTGCCCGTCGCGGCTGAACCATGTCAGTTGGGACAGCGACAACGTGACGTCCGGCTCATGTTGCGCGTGCAGAGCGGCCAGCGGCCCGACGCACGCGGCCATGACGACGAGGAGCGGGAGGCTGGGCTTCGTCACGGGGGATGTGATCGCTAGTGTATAGTCAGGCGCCGCATTTCGCCGATGAATAGCGCAGTGGCGTCCGCGGCGACCTCGTTGACCCGTGGGAAACGGACGAACGCCTGACGTCCAACCGAGAGGTGCCATGCCCGATCATATTTACAAGACCATTGAGCTCGTAGGCTCCTCGACCATTGGCTCCGACGAGGCGATCCAGGCGGCCGTCACCAAGGCCTCGGCCACGGTTCGGAACATGCGATGGTTCGAAGTGGTCGGGGTGCGAGGCCACATCGAGGACGGCCGCGTGGCGCATTGGCAGGCGACGATCAAGCTCGGTTTTACGCTGGAATAGGCATAGGAAGCAGAAGCGAGGAGCAAGGGGCGAGGAGCGAGGAGACCGACACGCAAGACCCCTCCTCCGAACCCCCTGACTTCCAGGTCCTGGCTCGTCGCTCCTAGCTCCTCGCTCCTTCCTGCGCGTAGCCTTCGGACTCGTAGCCGCCGTGATACGCCTTGGCATCGGGCCGCCGGATTTTGGAGTGCGTGACGACGCGGTCGCGGCGCAGTCCGCGGAAGTCCTCCAAGGTGTTCCAGCCGTGCCGATCCATCGCCTCAGTCATTCCCGACAGGAGTCCCTTGATCACGTTGGGACCGATGGCGTGGTCGAGCATGGCGGCCGTGCAGACCTGCACGGTCCCACACCCAAGCAGGAAGTAGTTCAGGGCATGGGCGAACTCCGACACGCCTCCGATACCTGAGAAGGACTTGTCGGGAAGGGCCTGGGTGAGCTGGGCCATCTTCGCCATCGAGAGCGGGAGGATCGCCGGGCCTCCGAGGCCGCCGCTCGAGACATAGCCGTCGACGTTCATCTCGAAGTCGAGCGTGTCGGGATCGATCAGCGGCAGCGACGGGAAGGTGTTGGACGACGTGATGGCGTCGGCGCCCGCGAGAAAGGCCCCGCGCGCCTCGACGACGATGTCCGTGGTGGAGGGCGTGAGCTTGGCCCAGATCGGCACCCGGGTGACCTCGCGAACGGCTTGCGCCACGATCGAGATCAGTTCGGTGTCCTTGCCGATGTTCGAGCCCATGTCCTTGCGGTCCATGTGCGGGCACGAGAGGTTCAGCTCGAGCGCGTCGGCGCCCTCGCTCTGGCATGCCGTCGCGAGCGTCTGCCAGTTGCGGAGCTCCTCGTCGCTTCCGGAGCCGGCCATGATCGAGGCGACGAGAATCCGCGTGGGATGCGCCCGCTTGATTCCCGAGATCCTCGGGACCCACCAGTCGAGCGTCTTGTCTGAGATGAGCTCCCAGTTCCAGGATGAGTGCAGCGCGGTGCCGGGCCGCTTCTGCATCGACAGCTTCGGCGAGTCGGGCGTGGCGCGCAGGAACTTCGTCTTCGGACCGGCGACGTTCACAACCGGGTGCAGCCCGATGGTCTTGGTGACGACGCCGCCCCAGCCGGCGTCGAACGCCCGCATGATGTTCGCGTCGGACTCAGTGGGAGGCGCAGAGGCGAGCAGGAACGGGTTGTCGAACCGCAATCCCGTGAACGTCGTGGCCAGCGTGCTCATCGCAACCCTCCGGGAATGGGCTCACTATAACTCACTATAATTCCCGCCTGGAGAATGTGACATGCCTCGCACCGTACTGGGTGGGTTGATTCAGGCCGCGGCGCCCGTGACCGATCCGTCCGCGCCGATCGAGAAGGTTCGCCAGGCCGCCGTCGACGCGCACGTCCCGTTGATCGAAGAGGCGGGCAAGCGGGGGGTCCAGATTCTCGGCCTCGAAGAGATCTTCAACGGGCCGTACTTCTGTCCGTCGCAGGACTCGCACTGGTATGACATCGCGGAGCCCGTGCCCGGGCCGACCACCGCACTGATGGCGACCTACGCGAAGAAGTACAGCATGGCGATGGTCGTCCCCGTCTACGAGCGGGAGGCGGCCGGCGTCTACTACAACACCGCGGCTGTGTACGACAACGACGGCTCGTACCTCGGGAAGTACCGCAAGAACCACATCCCGCATACCTCTGGCTTCTGGGAGAAGTACTTCTTCAAGCCTGGCAACCTCGGGTACCCCGTGTTCCAGACGCGGTACGCGAAGGTCGGCGTCTACATCTGCTACGACCGTCACTTCCCGGAGGGTGCGCGGCTCCTCGGGCTCAACGGCGCGGAGATCGTCTTCAACCCGTCGGCGACCGTGGCCGGACTGTCCCAGTACCTCTGGAAGCTGGAACAGCCGGCGCATGCCGTGGCAAACGGGTACTTCATGGCCTGCAGCAATCGCGTCGGTACGGAGGCGCCCTGGAACATCGGACGGTTCTACGGCTCGTCGTACTTCGTCGATCCGCGGGGCAACCTCCTGGCGGTCGCCTCCGAGGACAAGGACGAGCTGATCACCGCCGAGATGGACCTCGACATGATCGAGCAGGTCCGCCGCGTCTGGCAGTTCTATCGCGATCGTCGTCCGGACACGTACGCGCCGATGGCGGAGCAGCGTCCATGAGCCTGCTGATCAAAGGCGGCACGATCGTGACCGCCTCCGACATGTACGCCGGCGACGTGTTCGTGGAGGGCGAACGGATCACCACCATCGGCACGGCGCTCACGATGCAGGCCGATCGGACCATCGACGCGACCGGCCGGTATCTCGTTCCCGGCGGCATCGACGTGCACACGCACCTCGACATGCCCTTCGGCGGAGCGACCTCCGCAGACGACTTCGAGACCGGAACGATGGCCGCGGCGCACGGCGGCACGACCACCGTGGTTGATTTCGCGATCCAGTACAAGGGTCAGACGCTGCACCACGCGTGGGAAACGTGGATGACGAAGGCGCAGGGCAAGGCGGCGATCGACTACGGGTTCCACATGATCATCACGGATCTCTCGGATCAGGTGGAGCTGGAGATGGACGCGCTCGTCCGCCAGGGGGTCTCGTCGTTCAAGCTCTTCATGGCCTACCCCGGTGTGTTCATGCTCGACGACGCGAGCATTTTCAAGGCTCTGCTGCGGACCGGAAAGAACGGCGGGACGATCTGCATGCACGCGGAGAACGGCGGCGTGATCGACGTGCTCGTGCAGCGGGCGCTGGCCGCCGGCAAGACCGCGCCGAAATATCACGCGTTGACGCGGCCAGCCAGAGCCGAGGCCGAAGCGACTCACCGGGCCATCGCGCTCGCCGAGATCGCGGACGTGCCGATCTATATCGTCCACCTCTCGGCGGCCGAGGCGCTCGAGATGGTCACCGAGGCCCGCGATCGTGGCCTCCCCGCCCATGCCGAGACCTGTCCCCAGTACCTCTTCCTGTCGTACGACAACTACGAGGAGCCGGGGTTCGACGGCTCGAAGTACGTGATGAGCCCACCGCTTCGCGCCAGGGAGACGCAGAACCAGCTCTGGCGCGGGCTGGCGTTCAACGATCTGCAGGTGATTTCCACCGATCATTGCCCGTTCTGCATGAAGGAGAAGGAGCTCGGACGAGGCGACTTCTCGAGGATCCCGAACGGCGCGCCTGGCATCGAGACTCGCATGAGCCTCGTGTACGACGGCGGCGTGCGCGCCGGCCGGATATCCCTCAATCGCTTCGTCGAGCTGACGTCCACCTCGCCCGCGAAGATCTTCGGGCTCTTCCCGCGCAAGGGGACGATTGCCCCCGGTTCGGACGCCGATATCGTGATCTTCAATCCTGAGAAGAAGGTCACGTTGTCCGTGAAGACGCTGCACATGAACGTCGACTACAACCCGTACGAGGGCCGCGAGGTCACCGGCGCCACCGAAACGGTGATCTCCCGGGGGCGAGTCGTGATCGACGGCGGCACGTTCGTCGGCCGCCCCGGCAGCGGCTCATTTCTGAAACGAAGTTCGCGGACCTAGACCACGAAGGACACGACGATCACGAGATTGCGGACGGCCCCACGACGTGTCGTGATCGGCGTGATCGTCGTGGTTGAGAGGACGTCATGACTGGTGACGAGATCGTCGCGCTTACGAAGAAGCACACGCTGTTCGAGTGGGTGGCGCAGGGAGCCTGGGATCCCATTCCCGTGGCGCGGGCCAGGGGCGTCTACTTCTGGACTCCGGAAGGGAAACGCTTTCTCGACTTCAACAGCCAGCTGATGAGCGTGAACATCGGCCACGGTGATCCGCGCGTGATCAAGGCCATCCAGGACCAGGCGGAGACGCTGGCGTACGTGACGCCGTGGATGGCGACCGAGCCACGCGCGCGGCTGGGCGCCAAGCTGGCCGAGCTGTGCCCCGGCGACATCGACGTCTTCTTCTTCACGAATGGTGGTGCCGACGCCAACGAGAACGCGTTCAAGATCGCGCGGGCCGTGACCGGCCGTCAGAAAGTCCTGGCGCGATACCGCTCCTACCACGGCGCCACCGGCGGCGTGATCGGAGCGACCGGCGATCCCCGCCGCTGGAGCCAGCCGCCCTCGACCGGCATCATCCACGTGCTCGACCCCTATCACGGCGTGCAGCAGGGATGGGACACGACGGAGGCGTCGCTGCGCTATCTGGAGGAGACGATTCAGCTCGAGGGGCCGAGCACCATCGCGGCGTTCATCCTCGAGACCGTGAGCGGCACCAACGGCATCCTGATCCCGCCCGAGGGTTACATGCAGGGGGTGCGGGCGCTCTGCGACAAGCACGGCATCCTGATGATCGCCGACGAAGTCATGGCCGGTTTCGGGCGGACCGGCGAGTGGTTCGCCATCAACCATTGGGGCGTCGTCCCCGATCTGATGACGATGGCCAAGGGCCTCACCAGCTCGTACGTCCAGCTCGGCGCCGTGGGCATGCGGCGTAAACTCGCCGACCATTTCGACAAGACGCCGTTCCCAGGCGGACTCACGTACGGCAGCCACCCGCTTGCGTGCGCCACCGCCCTCGCTGCGATTGCGGTGATGGAAGAAGACGATGTGGTGGGGAAAGCGAAGCGAACCGGCGCGGTCATGGCCTCGCGGCTTGCCGATCTCGCGCGGAAGCATCCCTCGGTTGGCGCCGTCCGGTCGATCGGGCTTTTTGGAGTCGTCGAGCTGGTGCGGAGCCAGACGTCGCGTGAGCCGATGGCGCCCTTCAACGGCACCTCTCCGGAGATGGCGGCACTCGGGAAGTTCTTCCGCGAGCAGGGCCTCTACACGCTTGTCCGGTGGAACTACTTCTTCACGAACCCGCCGCTGACGATTTCGACAGAGGAGCTCGACGAAGGCTTCGCCATCATCGACAAGGGGCTGGACATCGCCGACCAGGCGGTCGGGACGTAGTCAGGGCGTCACGACGACGGTGACGTCCTCGGCCGTCGCGAGGCCGCCGTCGTGGGCCAGGCAGCGGAGCACGTAGGTGCCAGGCTGAGGGAAGCTTGCGCGGATCACCCACTTGCCGCCAGGTGGGACCGCCGGCGGCTTCCAGCCGTAGGCCCACGGCGAGTTGCCGCCATCGCGCGTGTCCTCCCATACCTTGGTCTGTGGAGGATCGAAGACGACCGTCCCTGCGCCCCGGTAGACGAACCACGACAGCCTGAGGCCTGTCGCGCTGTCCACGGTGAAGCGGCTGGCGACTCCGGGGTTGAGCGCCGGCATCGCTCTCGCCTTGGGGATCCCGTCGTCAGTGGCGGACGCCGCGAGCGCGATGGACTGTCCGACTCGGAGCCTCCACGTCTTCTCGCCTTCGACCGTGAGCACGGGCGGTTTGTTGCCGGTGAGCCTCGGGTCGCTTCCACCCATCCCTGCGGCGCCGTTGTTGGCCATGATCACCGTGTCGTCGATGAAGTAGTCGGCCTTCAGCGTCGCGTATGCGCGCTCGGTCCTCCCGTGGCTGGTCAGCGTCCAGACGAGCTCCCGCTGGCCAAAATCCTTCGGCACCTGGATCTTGAACAGGAACCGGTTCCGTCGCGGGAGAAAATGGGTCGGCTGGCCGCGATCGGGCCCGCCAGGCTCGATGCTGTTCTCAGCGCCGAGCGGCACGTCGATTTCCTCCTCCCAGTTTCGGTTCATGTAGCCGAACACGAGGTTGAAGGAGCCGTCGGCGTTCTGTTCCCATCCTTCGTACACCGGCGCGATATTCTGCCCGCTCGAGAACGACTCCTGCGCACCGATGCGCGGAAGGGTCAGACCGATCGCCGCCAGGAGGACGAAGAGACGACGGTCAGCGCCGATGCTCAATTCCTGACTCCGGCCGTCTGCACCGGGGGCGCGGGAGCGCCGCAGAGCGGACACCCGATCACCGTCTGGCCCTCTTTCAGCTTCAGCTTCTCGCGGCGTGCCCTCAGCTCCGCCTGGAACTGATCGTCGTCCAGGTAAATCGCCTGCATCAGGTTGATCGCCATGTTGTCGACGGAGCGGTGACCGGAGCCTGACCAGTTCCTCGGGTCGGCGACGTTCTTGTTCGCGGGCGAGTTGTCGAAGTAGCTGACGACGTGCAGGATCGTGCCTTTCGGCAGGAGCGGCGCCGCATCGTCTGCGTAGGTGTAGACGCGGACCCAGCTGTGGTTGTACCCGGCGCAGCTCAGCGTCTGGACGGTGATGCCCCAGATGGCCTCGATGCACATCCTCACACCGGGCGCGTGCATGTGCGGCTCGAACGTGCTGATCTTGGCGTGCTTGGGCAGCGTGAAGTACGAATCGACGCGCTGGTTGGCTTCCATCGCGCGGATGTCGAGATCGGGACCGTTGCCGACGAACAGATTCTGGATGTTGACCTTCGGCTTGTACCCCTTGGGATGGAACTTGAAGCCAACCTGCAGGCGCGCCTTCGTGTCGATGCCGTTCGAGTGGAGATGCACCGAGTTGAACGAGATGCGCGCGCCGGCGGGCAGGAGCCGTCCCGCCTCCTCGTCGAAGACGTCGGCGTTCCGGCCGACCTCGTGAACGGGCCACCCGCCGTTCGACAGCGGGCCGTCGGGGCGCGCGATCGCGAACGCCGCGTGGTGGAAGAGATAGAGCCCGCCGACCGTCGATCGCGAGGACTTCTTGCCGCGCGAGTCGTTGATCTCCTTCACCTCGATGGCCGCCACGTATCGATCGTCGGGGAGGTTCGTCAGCGACTCGCCAATGGCGCCGAACCAGTCGGGCGCGAGGGCCTTCATCTCGATCTCGGGTGACAGCACGACGAGGTCGGGTGTCCCGATCTTCCAGACCGACGCATCGGCGAACACGAGCGGTGCCGGCATGTCGGCCGGGTTGCCACGCGGGGCGCCGCCATCGGCCCATGCGGCGATCGTCGCAATCTCCGCCTCGCTCAGCGAGATGTCGTCCTTGTACTTCTGAACGCCGACGTTCTTCTCGATGTACCAGGGCGGCATGACGCCTGGCTTGTTGCGAAGCCCCGTCCGCATCTTCATGGCGCGGGCATAGGGGCGCGCGTCTTCATACGTGATGAGCGACATCGGCGCCACCGAATCGGGCCGGTGGCACGCCTGACAGCTTCGCTGAAGAATCGGCGCGATGTCCTTGGTGAACGTGACGGGATCCGCGGCCTGGCCGGCCCCGGCTGAAACGGGCATCGCGGCCATCGCCACCACCGCCGCTGTGAGCATCCGTCGCATCATCATCGGACCCCCTCCTCTTGTCCCGTTGACAGGCCTCGATTCTAACGTGAGACGTGATGAACCGCCGTGTCCGGAGGGGCGGCCATGCCGCCTGCTTGGGACGGCCTGACTCACAAAGGCGCTGGCCAAAGCGACCGCTACCCGGCGAGCTGCGCCAGTGTGTCGGCGAGCACCTCTGCCCCGCGAGCAATCGCCTCCGGCGAGGAATACTCGTCGGGCCGGTGGCTGATGCCCCCCCGGGACGGCACGAAGATCATCGCCATTGGCGCCAGGCGGGCCATGAACAGCGAGTCGTGATAGGCCCGGCTGATCATCCGCTCATGCCGCACTCCCCGCGCGGCGCAGGCCCGCTCAATCGCATCGAGGAGGGCCGGGTCGCTCGCCGCCGGCGGATCGGCGTTGATTGGCTCGAGTCGGACGGACACGCCGCGCCGGACGCCGATCTCCGTGCACATACGGGAGATCTTCGCGAGCACGGCGTCGCGACGGCCGAGGTCGATGTCGCGTACATCCACCTCGAGCCTCGCTCGGCTCGGCACGCTGTTGACGGCGCCGGGAAAGACCTCGCATACGCCCACCGTCCCGACGGTGTCGATTGACCCGCTTGCCCGGGCGGCAGACTCCACGCCCAGGGCGATGTCCGCGCCGGCCAGGAACGCGTCGTGCCGGTCGGGCATCAGCACCGTCCCCGCATGGCCACCCTCTCCTTCGATGGCGATCCGCAGGCTGGCCGGACCGGCGATCGCCGTGACGACGCCAATGTCGGTCTGGCGGCGCTCGAGCAGCGGTCCCTGCTCGATGTGCAATTCGACGAACGCGGCATAGGCACCAGGTGCGAGGCGCACCGAGGACAACGGTCCGTTGAAGCCCGCGGCGGCGCGGGCCGCATCGAGCGTCACGCCGTCTGCGCCGGCCAGCCGCGCTCCAGCGGAGCCGTCCAGCGAGCCTGCCATCAGCCGGCTGCCGAGGCAGCCCACGCCGAACCGCGTCGGCTCTTCCGAGGTAAAGGCGACGAGATCGATGGATCGGCGCGGCTGGAATCCCGCCGCCGTGAGCGCCCTGATCGCTTCGAGGCCGCCCAGGACGCCGACGGTGCCGTCGTACGGGCCAGCGTTCGGGATCGCGTCGATGTGGGAGCCGGTGCTGACGGGAGGAAGGTCTGGCTCCGCGCCCTGCAGCCGGGCAAACATGTTACCGACCGCGTCCTCGCGAATGGTTAGCCCGGCGTCCGCGCACAGTCCCTTCACATACGCCCGTCCCCGGAGGTCGGCATCGGTGAACACGACGCGGGTCACGACCGGCGCGGGTGCCGCAGAGATGGTCGCGAGTGTGGCCAGCTCGCGGGAAAGCCGAGCGACATCGATAGACGAGACCATCGCAATGCAAAAATTCAAAATTCAAAATGCACAATGAGAATTCAAGATGGGCAACGCACACTCAGAGTCCGTCGCTCCTGCATTGATGTTCGTTTGAATTGGCCATCGTGAATCTTCATTCTGCATTTTGAATTCTGAATTCTGAATTCTGAATTCTGAATTTACTCGCGTCAGCGAGGATGCCTGTCCCAGTCCTTGTAGATCAAGTACTTCGAAGCCGTCTTGCCCAGCGCCCCGAACCATTGCGGGCAGTACGGCGCCATCCAGATGAAGTCTCCTGCTGTGACGGGATACCACCCGGTGCCCAACCGGTAGATCCCGCCACCGTCGAGCATGAGGAGCCCGTGCTCCATCACATGAATCTCCACGGCTGGCAGCGTGGCGCCGGGATTGTAGGTCATCGTGTTCACCCGGAAGTCGAACGCCGGGTCGTCGGGGATCAGCCCGCGCACCTCGAGCCAGGGGTCATCGTTCATGCGCGTCACTGGCGTCTCGCGTTCGTATCCGACGCGCCTGGCTGGGGGCTTCGTCCCGGCCATCGGCTGGTAGGGTTTTTCGATCACGACCGCGCGGGTTGCGCCGGCCGACCTCATGACGCTGGCGTCACCCGAGGGGAGGTACGCAAAACCTCCCGGACCGAGGGCATCCGAGCCTAAGGTCAGCTCGCCCTTCAGGACGTACACGAAGCGCTGCGCAGCCACGCCATCGCTTGACGGGGCGAACTCGCCACCGGCCTCGAACTCGATGGTGTACTGCGTGAACCGCGCTCCCCGCGCCGGGGTCACGTGCACGATCGCCGTCGCCCCCCGCATCCCCGGGAGCGCGGCACGCACGAAGGTGTCCGGCGTTTGCAGTAGATGGTCTGGCGCGTGGGCGCTGCGAGTGTCTCCAAGCTGTTGCACTGCGCTCGTCTCCGGTCTGTCGGCGCCGCGCCGACCTACGTTGTCCGCGACGGCCGAACCAGTTGCCCCTGGCGCTTCGCGGTGATCCGCCCGGTGTCGAATATCGTCTCGCCCCGCCGGATGGTGCGGCGAACGCGGCCGCGAAACGACTGGCCGATATACGGACTGATCTTATGCCGCTGGTGAAGGCCCTCGGCCTCGAGCGTGAACGACTCGCCGAGATCGACGAGTGTCAGGTCTGCATCGAATCCAACGGCCACAGATCCCTTGCCGGCGATCCGGAAGCGCTCCGCACCCGCGCCCGACACGAGCCGCGCCACGCGCTCGAGCGGAAGGCCCCTTCCGTGCACGCCCCGGTCGATCAAGACGGGCAGCGTGGACTGGACGCCAGCGATCCCGCCCCACGCGTCGGCGAACGGTCCCTCTTTTCTCGCCGGCTCGGTGGGGGAGTGGTCGGACGCGACGTGATCGACGTGCCCGATCAGCAGCTCCACCCAGAGATCAGACCGCTCGGCTTCGGATCGCAGCGGTGGCGCGCACTTGGCCGCCGTGCCGATGCGCTCCAGATCCTCCTCGGTGAAGAAGAGGTAGTGCGGGCACGTCTCGATCGACACGTCCACGCCGCGTGCCCTGGCCTCGGCGGCCAGCGCCACTCCCCTTCCGCTGCTCACGTGAACGATGTGCAGCATGGCGCCGGTGTCGCTGGCAAGCTGTAGAGCCCGGTCGATCGCCTCGAGTTCTGCCGCCACCGGACGCGATTCGATAAAACTGCGGACGTCGCGCCCCGACATGCGTCCCGTGCGCGCTTGCGTCATGTCCTGGCTCTCGGCATGTACAGCCACCGGGCATCCCAACTGTGCGGCCTCCCGCATCCCCGCCACCAGCGTTGCATCGTCCGATCGGGGAAATTCCGGCAGGCCGGAGTCGCACATGAAGGCCTTGAAGCCGACGACGCCGCGAGCGGCGAGGTCGGCCATGGCCGGCACGGCGCCAGGAATCAGGCCGCCCCACAACGCGTAGTCGGTGATCGAGGACGCCGAGAGCGCGTCGCGCTTGCGGTCGAATTCGTGCACGTTGACCGTGCAGGGCACTGAGTTGAGCGGCATGTCGAAGAACAGCGTGCCGCCTCCAGCCGCCAGCGCCCGGCTGCCGGTGGCCGCGCCCTCCCAGTCAGTGTGGCCGGGCTCGTTGAAGTGCAGGTGAATGTCGATGAGCCCTGGCAGCACGTGGAGGCCGCGTGCGTCAATTTCGGTGGCGCTGCCCGGGAGGTCCGGTCCGATCGCGGCGATCCGTTCGCCTGCGATGGCGACATCGGCCCGCTGGACGCCGGTCGGAAGCACGACGGTGCCGCCCCTGACGATCGTCATCGCGCGAGCTCGTCGAGGAGGTTCCTGCCGGCTGCCAAGGCAAGCGCCACATCCTCCTCGAGTACGGCCTCGTCGGGATGGTGGCTGAGACCGCCTGGGCAGCGCAGGAACAGCATGGCGGCCGGCATGACCGGGGCGAGGACCATCGCGTCATGCCCGGCGCCGCTCGTCAGCACCCGCACGTCGACGCCCGCCTGCCTCGCGGCGTGTTCCAAGGCGGACGTGAGCGCGCGGTCCATCGGCACGGCCGGCTGATCCAACGTCCAATCGACGGCCACCTCGACGCCCCGGCGGTTTGCGACGTCCCGCGCGAGTGATTCGAGGCCGGCAACCGCCGACGCGCGAACACCGTCGTCGGCGTGACGCACGTCGAGCAGGGCGCGACAGGTGCCGGCGATGACGTTGGCTGCCCCCGGTTCGACGTGCAGCGCGCCGACAGTGGCGACGAGGCCCTCGGTCGCCGAGGCTCGGCGCTCGACGCCGAGAATCCACTCGGCGGCCGCCGCCAGCGCATCGCGCCTCGCCCCCATTGGCGTCGTGCCGGCGTGGCCCGGTGTGCCGGTGAAATCCAGCGTCGCCCGGCTCTGCCCGACGATCGCGCAGACCGCGCCGAGCGGAGCGTTCAGCCCGTCGAGTGCGGGTCCCTGCTCGATGTGGAACTCGACGTAGCCAATCGCGGGTCCGGCCTTCGCGGCGTCGAGCCCGGCGGGATCGAGGCCGTAATCCCGGATCGCGTCGGCCACCGATCGTCCGTTCGCATCGCGCCGGCCGAGGAGCGCTCCGTCGGCCGTGCCGGCGAATGCGCGGCTGCCGATGAACGGCACACCGAACCGCACGCCCTCCTCATCAGAGAACCCTATGACCTCGATCGCGAACGGCAGCCGATGCCCGTTGAGGGAGTCGACCAGCGCGATGCCGAGCACCACGCCGAGGATCCCGTCGAACGCGCCGGCGTCAGGCACTGTATCCAGGTGGGAGCCCACATAAAGAGTACGAGGGTTCGAGGGTGCGAGGGTGAGAAGAGGATTGGGTGCGGCGGAGTAGACGCCTCTGAGATTTCCGGCGGCATCGACGCGCACCTTCATCCCGATCCGTTCCATCCAGGCTGTCAGATCGGCGTGGACGTGGCGCATGGGCGGCGAAAGAAAGGTGCGTGTGATGGCGCCTGGCTCCTCCGAGTAGGTGGCGATCCGCCGACACATATCGATGACTGTCCGTGCGGCCTGGTGGTCTGTCACGTGCTCAACGCTCGATCCGCACCTGCCACCGCCCTACGATCCCTTGTACGTCGTGTAGCCGTACGGGGAGAGCAACAGCGGGACGTGATAATTCCCAGCCGCGTCGGCGATGCCGATTCTGACGACGATGGCGTCGAGGAAGGGAGGGTGGGAGATGGCGGCCTTCGTTGAGCGGAAGTAGTCGCCCGCATGGAAGGTCAACTCATACGTGCCGATGTCCAGCCGATCGCCTGACAGGAGCGGCTGGTCCGTGCGGCCGTCCGCATTGGTGACTGCCGTCGCGACGCCCTTGCGCGTGTCGCCCTGCACCAGGTGGAGGTCGATGCGTACGCCAGCGGCCGGCGTGCCGCGCGACGTATCGAGGACGTGAGTGGACAGGCGGGCCATGACGTCAGGAGCGCGCGAGTCGCAGGCCGAGGCAGCCGTACGGCGGACGCGCGTCGGTGAACACGCCGACCTGTTCACCGCGTTCCACGACGGCATCCCACGTGCGGTTGTTCGCCTCGAGGTGGACCTCCGCCACAGAGGGCATCTCCTGCAGCATCCGCGTCGCCATCCGGTAGATCATCTGCTGGATGCTGCCCGATTCAAACGTGCGGAAGACGTCCCGCACAAGCTGCCGCATCCGTCCCACGAGATCGTCGTTCGCGAACGCGGCCTCCGGGCTGACGTAGCGCCACTCGAGATCGAGCCACATGTGGAGCGGTCGGTTGGCGATCTCGGGCAGCGTCGTGTATTCGTCTCGCACGAAGCCGGTGAACGAGCTGCCTCCGAGGCGGACCAGCTTGAAGCCGCGGATGCCGGCAACGGCCTCGACGATTCGCCCCGAGCCCTGATCGAGTTCCACGCGAGCGAAGGCGCGTTCTGGTCCGGCCGGTGAAAACGCGATATCGCCGTCCAGTCCGGAGTACGGAATCTCGTCGGCCGACACCCGGACCCCGCCCGCCTGCGGATAGCGGCCGAGAAAGGCGGCGCCAAGGAATCGGCAGTACTCCGCGAGGTCGTGGCCCTCGAAGTTGAGCGTCTCTCGCTGGATGAAGTTCTTCATCGAGTCAGTGGCGACAAGGCCGGTGTTGTCACCGGTTGCGTACGTGGGCCAGAAGGCGTCGCCGTACGTCAGCATGAGCACGTTCGCGCCGAAGATCGGGGCCTGCCCGGCCCGCGGGCGCCCGTCCCGATTGAGACGGTAGACGATCACATCGCCCTTGCCGTAGTAGTGCCGCTGCCATCCGCTCGCGAACTGTTCCAAGGACATCCTCTCGCATAGCCACGAACGGCGGGGAACACTCCCAAGGAGTCCCGCGTCGTTTCGTGGTTCGTGTGTATGTCGTGGTTAGCGACTCAGCGTCTTCTCCAGCCGGAACCACGCGATGCGACCGACCTGTCCGAGCGCTTCGGCGAACTCGTCGTCGACGCCGTGTGCGAGCCGCGTCCTCAGCGCGTCGAGGATCTGGCGCGCCGAGCTTCCCTTGACCGCCAGGATGAAGGGAAAGCCGAATCGCTCGCGGTAGGCGTCGTTCAGCCGCTGCAGCTCGGCGAATTCTACCGGCGACAGCCGATCGAGTCCCGCACTGGCTTGTTCACCGGCCGACGCGTCGCTCATGCGCGCGCGCGTGCCCAGATCGGGGTGGGCGCGGAGCAGGGCGATTTGCTCCTCGCGGGGAGCCCGTGCGACGACCCCCGTCATGGCGGAATGGATGGCCTCCAGGTCGGCAAAGGGCCTGAGCTCAAACGCGCGCTCGGCCACCCAGGGCGACTCCTCGAAGGTTCCGCCGAGCGCGTTGACGAAGCCCGGCTTGCCCAGGGCGTTCAGCTCCCGGATCGTCACGCGCCGCGCTCCCGAAACCCGGCCGCACGGGCCGCCTTCAGGGCGAAGAAGATGCGCTCGGGTGTGGCGGGGCTGGCGAAGGTGACCGGCGTGCCGCGGCCGAACGCCGCGACGGCGTCGCGCAGCGCCTCGCGCACGGAGATCGCCAGCATCAGCGGCGGTTCGCCGACCGCCTTGCCGCCCATGACGACACCAGGCTGCGCGGCGCGCTCGAGAAAGGTGACCTCGAACCGCTCGGGCACCTCGGACCAGGATGGAAGCTTGTACGTCGATGCCCCGCCGGTGGCCACGCGTCCGTTCGCGTCCCACAGCAGCTCTTCGATCGTGAGCCAGCCGACGCCCTGGATGAACCCGCCCTCCACCTGGCCGCGATCCATGACCGGCGAGATGCTGTCGCCGACGTCCTGCAGGATGTCGGCGCCCACCAGGCGGTACTGGCCGGTGAAGCCGTCAACCTCCACCTCCGACACCGCGGCGCCATAGGTGAAGTAGTGGAACGGCTTGCCACTGCCGGCGGCAGGATCGAAGTGGATGTCAGGCGTGCGATAAAACCCCTGCGCGAACAGCGGAATCCGCATCCGGTAGGCCGCCTCGCATCGCTGGGCGAACGTCATCCTGACGCCGTCGGGCACGGTGCCAAGCCGTTCGACAAGCTGTCGGCAGGCATCGAGCACGGCGGCGCCGTTGAGGTCGGTCCCGGCCGACGCCGCCGTCGCAGACGTATTGGGCACCTTGTCGGTTCGCGTGGTCATGATCCGGACGCGATCGGTCGGTACGCCGAGCGTATCCGCGGCGATCTGCGTGATCTTGGTGAAGAGTCCCTGGCCCATCTCCGTTCCGCCATGGTTGACCTGCACGCTGCCATCGCGGTAGAGGATGACCAGCGCGCCTCCCTGGTTGTAGAACGTGGCGGTAAACGAGATGCCGAACTTGGCCGGGGTGATGGCGAGCCCGCGTCTGACGTGCGCGTGCGAGGCGTTGAACGCGTCAATCGCTGCTCGCCGCTCCGCGAACCGGCTGCTCGCCTTCACGTCCCGCCAGATGGTCGCGATGCGCGCGGCACCCTCCACGATCTGACCGTAATGGGTCGTGTCGCCCTCGCGATAAAAGTTCCGCTCGCGCACGACATCGGCCGGGAGGCCGAGACGCTGTGCGGCCTGTGCGAGGACTTCCTCGATGACCACCATTCCCTGCGGCCCGCCGAAGCCGCGGAATGCCGTTTGGGATGTCTTGTGCGTCCGGCAGACGCGGCCGATCGCCTCGACGTTGCGGAGATGGTAGGCGTTGTCGACGTGGAAGAGCGACCGCCACATGACTGGCTCTGAGAGGTCGAGGCTCCAGCCGCCATCCGAGAAGAGGTGAAGCCGCAACGCCTCGAGGCGGCCGTCCGCGTCGACGCCGGCCGCGAATCGCGCGAGGTACGGATGACGCTTGCCTGTCAGGGCCATGTCGAGCTGCCGGGTGAGCCGTACCCTGACGGGACGGCCGGTGCGCCAGGCACCAAGCGCCGCCACCGCGGCCCAGGTGTTCGCCTGCGTTTCCTTGCCGCCGAAGGCGCCGCCCATCCTCACGCATTCCACCACCACCTGGTGGCGGGCAATCCCGAGCACTCGCGAGACGACTTCCTGGGTTTCCGACGGGTGCTGCGTGGAGCAGTGCACCGCCATCCCGCCGGTCTCATCCACCCACGCGATCGCGGCTTGCGTCTCGAGATAGAAATGCTCCTGGCCGCCGATGAACAGCGAGCCTTCGAATTGCAGCGCGCTCGACGTCATCGCCCCCAGGTCGCCGCGGGCGAGCCGCAGCGGTGCCGTGAGAAAGCTGCCCGCGTCGATGGCCTCTTCGATCGTGAGAATCGCCGGCAGCGGCTCGTAGTGAACCACCACGCGCCCGGCGGCCTGCCGCGCCGCTTCGAGGGTCTCCGCAAGCACCCAGGCCACGGGCTGGTGGTGAAACATCACCTCTTGCGGAAACAGCGGCTCGTCACGACGGGTGGGACCCGTGTCTCCCACGCCGGGCACATCGGCTCCGGTCAGGACGCAGACGACGCCAGGGTCGACGAGAGCGGACGACGCATCGAGGGAACGGACGAGCGCATGGGCGTGCGGCGCGACGACGGGCCAGGCGTGCAGCAGGTTCGGGAACCGAGGGAGGAGATCGTCGGTGTAGAGCGCCGCGCCCGAGACGTGCAGGTGCGCACTTTCGTGCGGCAGCGGCCGGCCGACGTTCGCCGCGCGCTCGCCAGCGGGACGCGTTACGACCGGCTCTCCCACCAGAACTTCTCCACGAGGCTGGCGGCCACCTGGCTCCGGTATTCCCTCGACCCGCGATGGTCGGTCATCGGCGTAAGCGAGCGTTCGATCACGGCCTGCACGCGCGCGACCGCTCCTTCATCCCAGAGCTGTCCTTCGACCGCCTGTTCAGCGCTTCTCAGCCGGATGGGCGTGGCGGCCACGCCGCCAAAAGCGAATCGCGCCCGTCGCACGCGGCCATCCGCGTCGCGATCGAGCGCCATGCCTGCCGCGACGGTGCTGATGTCGTCTACCGGCCGCTTGGCCACCTTGTAGAAGCGGACGATCTGGGGCAGTGGCTCCGGGATGACGATCGACGTCAGGAGCTCCGCCGCTCCTGCCTGCGTCCTGCGGTACCCGGTGAAGAAGGACGAGAGCGGCTCGGAGCGCCGGCCGGCGGTGCCCTCGATCGCGACGGAGGCATCGAGCGCGAGCAGCAGCGGCGCGGCGTCGCCGATGGGCGAGGCGGTCGCGAGGTTGCCGCCGAGCGTGGCGCGGTTGCGGATAGGAGGCGATGCAAAGAGCGTGAGCCAGTCGCCGACGGCAGGCGGCGCGTCCTCCCACCAATCCCCGATGTCGCTCAGGGAGAGCGCGGCGCCGATCTCGATCTGACTTGCGGTGTGCGAGAACGCGCGCAGCGCGGAGATCGCGTCGAGGCTGATCAGATGCGGCCAGCGGCGGCCCTGCAGATTCGATTCGACGCCGAGATCGGTGGCGCCGGCGACCAGCGTCGCCCCGGGGAATCGCGCCAGCGCCGCGAGGCAGTCGTCCACCGTGGTCGGACGCGTGAACGCCTCGGACTCAACGGCCAGGAGTGAGGGAGAGGGCTCCCGCAGTCTCGCGCTGAACCGATCGTCCGGAGCCGCACCGATGTGCGCGGCGGCATCGCGGATCGGGCGGTAGCCGGTGCAGCGGCACAGGTTGCCGCTCATGGCCTCGACGTCGCACGGCCCTGTCCGACCGGGCCGGTACTGCTCTGCGAACAGGCTCATCACGAACCCCGGAGTGCAGTAGCCGCACTGCGAGCCGCCGGCGGTGGCCATCGCCCGCTGGACCTCGGCGAGCTCGCCGTTCGTCGCGAGCGACTCGACCGTGTAGATTTCGTGGCCCGCGGCCATGGGCAGGAACATGAGGCAGCTGTTCACGGTGCGGAACGCGCTTCGGCCGCCGCGATCGGCCACCAGCACCACCGTACAGGCGCCGCACTCGCCTTCAGCGCACCCTTCCTTCGCTCCCGTGAGGCCTTCCGATCGCAGGAAGTCGAGCAGCGTGACGTGCGGCCCCGCATTGGGTGTGACCGACCGGCCGTTCAACCGAAAGCCGATGCCCACGCCGGTATTCTAGTGGAGTGTCCGGACTGAGTGAGTACGGAGCACAACATGCCTCCGAGCGAATTCGTTGGCCGCGACAACGGGCGGCCGGTCGTTGTTCGGGAGGTACACACCACGAAGGCCCGCCCATGTACGATGAAGCCGGTGGTGCGACTGCTCAGTGTGGCCGCGTGCATGCTGGCCGGCGGCGCTGGCGCCACGTTCGTCCAGCGCGATGCCCCGGTGCCCGTCTATACCTTCGACGTCGTTCGCTCGTACCCGCACGATGCGCGTGCCTTCACGCAGGGGCTCGTGTATCGCGATGGGTTCCTCTACGAGAGCACGGGCCTCAATGGCCAGTCGAGCCTGCGCAGAGTCCGGCTGGACACTGGCGAAGTGGTGCAGCGGAAGGACCTGGCCCGCCGCTATTTTGCCGAAGGGCTCACGGAACTTGGCGGGGAGATCTTCCAGCTGACGTGGGATACGAAGGTCGGCTTCGTCTATGACCGCCGAACGTTCGAGCCCAAGCGCACCTTTCAGTATCGAGGTGAGGGCTGGGGGCTGACCCACGACGGCATGGAGCTCGTCATGAGCGACGGCACGTCCGACCTGCGGTTCCTGGATCCGAAGACGATGAAGGAATCGCGACGGGTCGCCGTCACCGCAGAAGGGCGGGCGGTCGAGCACCTCAACGAGCTCGAATACGTCAAAGGCGATGTCTACGCCAACGTATGGCTCACCGATCGGATCGCCATCATCAATCCTGCCACCGGGCAGGTGAGGGCCTGGGCGGATCTCGCCGGCATCGTTCCGGCAAAAGGGCGCGACACAAACGCGGTCCTCAACGGCATCGCCTATGACGCCGACGGCGATCGCCTGTTCGTGACGGGGAAGCTCTGGCCGCGGCTGTTTGAAGTCCGGATTGTCAGAGACGGGGGGACTCGCGGAGGGCGGCGGGACTAGAAACGGCAGAACGCCATGAGACACGGAGATCACCGAGACTTCTTGCAGCCTCAACTCGAAACGCGGCCGGCATCTGGATCGCGGGCGACGTCTGGCTCCGATTTGCGGCAACGAAGGTCACTGGCCGATGACTCGCGGCAAACGCCGATCTCGGTGCGACTTGGCGATCGCCGATCGGTGGAGGGCGCAAGGGAAATATCCGCGGAACCATCGGAGAGGGTCGCCGAAGCTTGTAGCTGTCGCGGAGCCCCCGTGCTTTCTTCTTTCAGGGCCCCCGCGACTCACACCTCGCATACGATCGCGCGCAGAGGCCGCGATTCTTTTTTTTGAGCTCTTCCCCCTGTTTGTCGCCCTGGTCTGCCTGCTGGTCGGCATTGCGCTGCTGGCGCAGAACCGCGACGCGGCGCGCAGGAGCGAGTTCTTCTCCGCCGCCGCCGCAGCCTACCTGCTCTTCGAGGATCCGTGGGCGATGCAGGCCGCCATCCTGGCCGCGCTGACGGCCGATCGCGACACTCGCACGATGGCCATCGGCGCGCTGCGGGCAATCGCGCGCTCACCGGACCCCGCCGTTGCCCCGTTCCTGGCGGCGGATGCTGGGCGGGAATCCGCGCTTCACGATCGACGTCCGACGGAGGCGGCCGCGGTACTCGGCCGTCGCGCGGCGCACCTAATGACGATGATCGTTCGCTTCGACGGCAACGTACGCGGCCTCAGGCAGGATCTCGCACGGCAGGCTCCTCGCTATGCCCGAGCGCTGAAGGAGGGCGTGATGCCCGGTATGGATCCGTTCACCAAGCTGGATCCCGACGCGCTGGTGCAGCTGACGGCCTTTCTCAAGGCGCAGGCGGCACGCCCCAGTGCCGCTGCGCTAGGATCTCTCAGGTGAATCGACGGATCCTCGTCATCGTCGCTGCGGTCTTCCTCCTGGCCTCGGTTGTCGCATGGCTCATGCTGCGACCGAGCCCGACGACCGGTTCCGATACGGCCCGCGAGGCGACTCCGATCGCGCGGGCCGAGCCGCCGGCGCCTCGGCCTGCCGAGACATCAGCGCCGACCCCCTCACGCGAGCGTGCCCCAGCGCGTCGAACGGTTCCGGAGCCTGACGTGCCGACTCCCGCGGCGCCCGAGCCCCCTGCTGAAGCGCTTCCCGAAAGTGCCACGCTTCGGATTGACAGCGATGTGCCCGGCGCGCAGGTGTTTCTCGATCGGCAATTCATCGGGACCGCGCCCGTGACGGCTCAGCACGTGACACCGGGCACGCACCAGCTGAACGTGTCGGCCGAGGGGTTCGACGGCATCGCGCGCTCCATCGACGTCGAGGCCGGCGACCGCGACGTCACTGTGCGCTTCCGCGAGGTGTCGCTGAACGCGCGCATCGACGTCATCCACAAGCACCGGGTCGGATCGTGCCGGGGACAGCTCGTTGCCACGCCACAGGAGATCAGGTACGAGACCGACGACAAGGATGATCGCTTTGCCGCGCCGCTCACGGATCTCGACACCTTCAAAGTCGACTACCTCGAGAAGAACCTCAAGGTGCAGCCGAAGAAGGGCAAGCAGTACAATTTCACCGATCCGGCAGGCAACGCCGACCACCTCTTCGTGTTCCATCGGGACGTGGACAAGGTCCGCGCTCGTCTCAGGAAAGGCGATCAGCCTGCGACGCCTTAGAACGGATGACGGACGAAGCTGGCAATCGGTGCTGCTTTACGACGGGACGTGCGGCTTCTGCGCGGCGAGCGTGCAGTTCGTCCTCAAGCATGAGCGGCGGCACTCGCTGAAGTTCGCCCCCTTGAACGGAACCTTCGCCGCGGAGCTCGCCAGGCGGCATCCCGAGCTGGCCGGCACCGACTCGCTGATTTGGGTCGATCTCCCTTCGTCCACCCGCCCGGAATCTGTGCGCGTGCGCTCGGCGGCGGTGCTTCGCGCTGCGGAGTACGTCGGCGGCGCGTGGACCCTGCTCGGAGCGGCGCGTGTCATCCCTCGGGCGTTACGTGATGCCGGGTACGACCTCTTTGCCCGCCATCGGCACCGCATCATCCGACCACCCGACGAGTGCTACCTGCCGCCGGCAGACGTCCGCGACCGGTTCGTCGAGTAGTTAGTGGAGTGTTCGGACTGATTGAGACCGCGCACGACAGGCCTTCGAGCGCGATTTCGCTGGCCGCGACGCGGAGCGGCCAGTCCCTGTTCATGAACGACGCACCACTAAGGGATTGCCTTCAGGACCTCGTCGGCGTGACCTTCAACCTTGACCTTGTCCCATCGCCTCTGCACCTTGCCGTCCGGGCCGATGAGATACGTGGTGCGTGCGATGCCCATGTACTTCTTGCCGTAGTTCGACTTCTCCTGCCACACGCCGTACTTTTCAGCCACGTCGTGGTTGGTGTCGGCGAGGAGCGGGAAGGTCAGGCCGTACTTGCCGGCGAACTTCGCCTTGCTGGCCTCGTCGAGGATGCTGACGCCGAGGACAGCGGCCTTCGTCGACTTGAACTTCGGCAGCAAGCCCTGGAAGTCGCATGACTCCTTCGTACAGCCGGGCGTGTCGTCCTTGGGGTAGAAGTAGAGAATCACGGGTCGTCCCGCGTAGTCGGACAGGCGATGCGTCTGTCCCTGCTGATCCTTCAACGCGAACGCCGGCCCTTTTGTCCCTGGTTCGATGAGAGGCATGGCCGATTGTAACCACGAAGGCGGCAGTCGTCGCGCAATCGTTGCGACGGACGGGATCTTCACCTACGACGATCTCGAGCGGGCCTCCGCGCGGGTGGCAGCATCGCTGCTTTCGTTGGGTCGACGCACCGATCTCGACGGGGCGCGGGTGGCATTCTTCGTCCCACCCAGCTTTGCGCATGTGGCCGTCCAGCGGGGTATCTGGCGTGCGGGTGGTGTCGCTGTACCGCTCGCGCTTTCGCATCCGACCGCTGAGCTCGAGTACGTCATTCAGGATGCCGGAGCGTTCTGCCTCATCGCCGACCCGGCGTCGGCTGCCCGGCTCGCGCCGCTGGCCTCCGCAGCGGGCGCACGGCTGATGCCCACGGTAGAGGCGCTCGCAGGCGGGGTGGAAACGCCCGTGCCTGACGTCTCCGATTTGCGGCCTGCCATGATCGTCTACACGAGCGGGACGACCGGCCGGCCGAAGGGTGTGGTCACCACGCACGCCAACATCGAGGCTCAAGTGGCAGCGCTCGTCACGGCGTGGGGGTGGACGTCATCCGACTATCTGTTGCTCGTCCTCCCGCTCCACCACGTGCACGGCATCGTCAACGGGTTTGGATCGGCCATCGCGGCGCGGGCGACCTGCGAGATGCTTCCTGCCTTCGATGCGGCCACCGTGTGGTCGCGGCTCGCCTCGGGCGAGGTCACCGTCTTCACCGCCGTGCCGACGATCTATCACCGGCTCATCGTCGCCTGGGACGGCGCTCCGGATGCCGTGCGGCGGGCGTGGTCCGAAGGGGCAGGGCGCCTGCGGCTGATGATGTCGGGATCGGCAGCGCTGCCGGTGCAGATCCTCGAGCGTTGGCGAGCGATCACGGGCCACACGCTGCTCGAACGCTACGGCATGACCGAAATCGGCATGGCGTTGTCGAATCCGCTGGTCGGCGAGCGGTTTCCCGGACATGTCGGCGTGCCGCTGCCCGCCGTCGCCGTACGTCTTGTCGACGAATCCGGAGCTCCCGTCCCGGAAGGGGAGGCCGGCGAGCTCGAGGTCCGAGGCCCTGCCGTCTTCCGGGAGTACTGGCAACGGCCGGACGAGACGCAGGCGGCATTCCGGGACGGATGGTTTCGTACCGGTGATGTGGCCGTCCTTGACCCGCGGGGTGGAGGCTACCAGCTGCTGGGCCGCACGAGTGTGGACATCATCAAGACGGGCGGCTTCAAGGTGTCGGCGCTGGAAATCGAGGAGATGCTCAGGCAACATCCGGCGATCGCCGAGTGCGCGGTGGTGGGCATCCCCGATCCCGAATGGGGGGAACGGGTGTCGGCCGCCGTCGAGCTGCACGCGGGTACCGTGCTCGAGCTCGAGGAACTGCAACACTGGGCGAAGGCGCGGCTGGCGCCGTACAAGGTTCCGCGTGCGGTACGGCCCGTTCCGGCGCTGCCTCGCAACGCGATGGGGAAGGTCGTCAAGCCGGACGTCGCGAAACTCTTCGAGTAGAAGGTAGAAACCAGGCGAGTGTCGCTACTACCACCACCACCACCAACTACCACCACGAGCTAGTGCGTGAGCGTATACAGAAGGATGTTGATCCCGAGCGCGTAGCCGCGAGGGCCGAAGTTGAGGAAGTACGTCGGGTCGTCGCCTTCCCGTTCCCACGAGTCGCCGACGTCGGTGTTGTGCGTCATCACGACCATCAGGCGCCCGCTCTTCGTCTGTATGCCGCGGAGATGCGGCACGGCGCTCTCCGCGCCCCGTTCCGATGTGCCGCCCTCGAAGAAGAAGCCGATGGACGGAATCTGCGGCACCTTGTCCACCTGAAACTGCGACGTGAAGAGCGGGTGATCGAGCGGGAGATCGAAGATCGGATAGTCGTTGGATGGAAGCGCCTTACGGAGCTGGGCGACCCAGTGGTCCCAGGCGTAGTTACCCCAGAAATCGTCCGCCCAGAGAAACCCGCCCTTGAGCAGATAGGTACGGAGCCCCTCCGCTTCTTTCTCGTCGAGGAACGCGCCGCCCGGCTCGGTCATCATGACGAAAGGGCAGTCGAGCAGCTGGGGATCGGTGAGCCGGACCAGCAGGTGGTTCGGCGCCCCACCCTCGTCGAGACTGATCGGGGTCTTGGTGAGCTCCGAGAGCCGGATCGACATGTTCTCGTCCGCCCGAGGGTAGTCGACCGACCATCCGCCGCCATCACCGTCAACCGCGTTGCGGAAAACGATGCGGCAGAAGTTGAAGCTCCCGTCGAAGTCCTGGTCTGTGGCGATTCGGGCCCGCTGGTTATAGCCGCGCCGCTGAGCACCCCGCCGCTGCCCGAGCTGGGCCTCCACCGTCGAGGCCAGCAGCAGGGCCACCGCGACCGATGCCAGGAGGGCGCGCAGGCGCGAGGACCGCACGAGTCAGTCTAGATCGATTTGGGACTCAGTCGGTCGCCCAGCATGTCGGCGGCGGGGCGATCGCTGACGACGAGGCGGTTGCGGCCTGCGTGTTTGGCGCTGAGAAGCCGGGCGTCGGCCACGGCCACCAGCGCCTCAGCCGTGTTGCCGTCCAGGGGGGCCACCGCGACGCCAGCCGAGATCGTCAGATTGAGGGTCTCGCCGTTCCGGAGCATCACGGCGCGCGATGCGACAGCGCGCCGGATTTCCTCGAGCTTGAGCGCCGCGTCCGCCACGCTCGTATCCAGCAGCACCAGTGCGAACTCGTCTCCACCGATTCGCGCGCTCAGGTCCGTGCGCCGCACGCCGTTAATCAACCGGCCGGCAATCTCGCGGAGCACGGCGTCGCCCGTCGGGTGGCCGTAGGTGTCGTTGACCTGCTTGAAGAAGTCGAGGTCGATGATCGCCAGGGCGATCGGGCGCCGCTGGCGCGCGCCTCGAATCAACTCCGTCGCGAGCCGTTCCTCGAAATGCGCGCGGCTCAGGAGTCCGGTCAGGCTGTCTCGAACCGACGACAGGCGGAGCGCGCCCGCCCGCCGCACAATCATCTGGGAGAGGGCCGCCACCACGGCAATCAGCACCACTTCCTCGGTCTGGCCTGGCACGCTGACGTCGCCGTGGAAGACCGCGTCCGCCTGGGCCAGCCGCCCCGTCGCGGTCGCCCATCCAACCACGCCGATCCATTCAACGGCCGCGAGGCCGCCCACCAGGGTGACGACGCGTCCGTCCTGCCTGAAACTGGCGGCCATGATGCTCAGAAGGTAGAGGCCGAATGCGGTCCGGCTTGTCAGCGCCACATTCGCAGGCCCGTCGAGCAGGATCAGCATGTGATAGATGCTGACGAACGTCACGTCGGCCGTCGCAGTGACGAACCCGATCCAGATGCGCGTGCCTGGTCGCGCCGCCAGCCTTACGAATGCAGCCGCGATGACGAGGAACACGAGCGTCGCGGTGAGCGTGAGCAGCGCCGGTCGTGATTCCGGGTGACGGACGAGCGTGGCCGCCGGAGGGGCCAGCAGCAAGAGGAGAACCGCAATGCGGGCGCGGGCCACGGCCGCCTCTCCCTCGCGTCCTGCGTCAATCAGGACGGCATCAGCTGATGGCCAGAAGGCCTCGCGAAGGTTCACACGCGAAAAGGTTGGATATTCTAGCACCGGAGAGAGGGGCCTACGTGACCATGCGGAGGCGGTGTGCCGTGGCGCTGTTCGTATGGGCCATGTGCTCGGCGAGTCAGACGTTTGCGCAGGGATGGTCCTTCGACGCCCGGAAGATCGGCATGGGATCGGCTGACAGCGGAGACAATCCGGCGACGTCGATGATCGGCGAGGAGAGCGGCTACCAGGCGATCGTGCTGCCCTTCGGTCTCCTGCAAATCCAGCGTGATCTCGACGTTTTCAGGCCGAAATCTGACAAGTTCGACATCGTCCGTACCATCGAGTACGCGGCCGCGCCGTTGCACTATGTCTTCGGCCGCGACAAGACCTCGGACAGCGGACGACAGCTTGTCGTGGACCTGCGCAACGCGACGCTCAATCGCGACCTGAACGCATACCGCGGGTTCGTTCCTGCGAATCAGCCGGTGGCGGAGGGCCTCGCCGCGCCGAGCTACGGCTACATCCTCAAGGTGCACCGCGGCGCCGGGGGCGCGTTTCAGGGTTTGTACGTCGGCGCCGGTCCCTACATCACGATGCGAAGCGCCGTGGACATCGACCCACGCATCATCAGCCTTTTGGACAGCGAGACGATCGCGTACCTGCCGAACACCCGATTCAGGCTGACCAATGCGACCCGCGGAGAGGTGGCGCTGGCAATCACTGGCGGCTACCGCGCGCGCTTCGTGTCGCTCAGCGGCGCCGGCTCCGAGCCGGATGGCGCCTATGTTGCTGTCGACTACCACTATCTCCGCGGTACGCGGTACGAGCAGTTCAATACCTCGCTGCGCCTCGACACCGACGCCAACGGACTGCTGACAGTCAACGCGTCTGCATCACCGCCGCTGGTCGTCGCGCGCGATCACGCGTCGACGGGTCATGGTGCCGCCGTCGATGCCGGGATTGGTATCGTCGCGAACCGGCTGGAGCTTGGTTTCGGTGTCCTCGGGATCGGCAATCACATCGACTGGACCGGTACTGAGCGGACCACCTACTCGCTCGGGAACCTTCTGCAGGGGACCTCCGACTTTGTCGAAAGCCTCCCGGGGCGGATCGGCGATGTCCGGGTGGAGCTGCCGCTCGACTATCGGGCCAACGCCGGGTACAGGGCCGAACAGTGGCGCGTGCGAGCGGAGTACGGACACGGCTTCCAGGGAACCTCTTTCCACGGCGGCGCGGAGCGAAGCATCGGTCGGATCGATCTGCGCGGCGGCGCCTTGTATTCGCGCGCTCGATGGGAGCCCTCGGGAGGCATCGGCCTGAATGTCACCCGCCGTATCGCGATCGACCTCGCAGGTTATGGGACGCGAGCGAACGTCGAGCGCGTACGGCGGTTGGCAATCGCGTTCTCGCTCCGCATTCGTGCCAAGGAGCAGGTAGCGGGCGCGTTAGGCAAACAGGAAGGCGGACGTGAAAGAGGCGGACCTGAAGGTCTGCCTCTACGCACTGCCACGCCGGACGACTCCGAGAACAGGGTGGTGATCGGAGCCGTACCGGTTCGCTAGGACGCGGCGCTCCACGTTCCACTCCCGGGGAAGATCCAGGAAGAGGTGATCCAGCACCAGCCCGTTGCGGAACGTCGGTTGCTCCTTCGCGCCCGTCTGGTCAGGAAATCGTCGGAGCAGCTTCTTCCACGCAGGCTCGCTGACGCCAAGCCACGTATTGAAGTCCCCGCCGACGATGCCATGTCCAGAAGGGGGAAGGGCCTGGAGCAGCGCGTCGGCCTGACGTCCACGCGCGGACTCGCTCAGCAGCCCTCCCCGCCACCAGCTCAGGCGGTTCTCGAGGTGCACGCTCGCGACAAACAGCGAATAACCGGCGACATCGACGGTGGCGACCACTGCCTTTCGAGGCTGACGTTCCTGCGGGAGGGTGATCGCGCGGGCGGCCTTCAACAAGGTTGTCGAGAGGATCGCGTTGCCGCGCACACGTCCGCCGATCTCATGGACCCGGACGAAATAGGTCGAGAAGCCGTGCACCCGGCCGAGCGTCGGCTTCGTGCGGCCTGACTCGTCGACGGCCTCCTGGAGCAGGACCACCAGCGTTGCAGGGGAACCATCGGTCAGCCGGCCCGATCCGAGGTCGGCGACGAGCCGCGGCAGGTCGCCGTCGCCGGCATCCATGTTCCAGCTCACGACGGCCAACAAAGGGTGCGAAGGTGCGTAGGTGCGAAGGTGCGGTGCGGCGAGGAAAACGAGGCCGAGCGCGAGCGCGGCGCGGAGACTCGACAGCCTCCGGGCGATTAGATGGCGGCGGGTCGAACGCTGGCCGGTTCCCGCAGCGCAGATCGGACGAGTGTCACCCCGGTATAGATGACCACGACGACGACAAGCCACCGAACGTAGGTCAGGGGAAGCGACCGGACGATGTAGGCCGCGATCATCACCGCCGGAACGCCGCCGATCGCCAGCCCCAGCGCCGCCGGAAGGCTGTACCTTCCCGTTCGGATGAACTTTGCGCCGGCCGTCGGCATCAGAAACGCACATGACCCCATCATGATCGGGAACGCGGCCGTGGGGTTCATCCCCATCAGGCTGATCATGATCATGCAAGGAGCGTACATCCCGATTCCCAAGGTCATCAGTGCGCCCAGCACGAAATTGATGCCGATGGCGATCTGGAGTTTGGTGCCGCTCAGCAGGAGTGCGTCGCCGCCCCCGGGAAAACGGTTGAGCGCCGTCATCGCCATGAGCACAGCGGCCAGCAGCAGCGCCACGCCCATGCCTGCCTGGATGTTTCGACGCGGCCATCCGGACACAATCGACGCGCCCAGCCACGATCCGGCCACCGCGCCGAGAATGAGCAGCATCAGCGTGTTGAACTGCACTTCGACGATCGTGATGTAGATCAGCGCCTGGACGACCGTTGGCAGCGCGTGACCGACGTTCAACGTACCGGGAATCTGCTCGTCGGGAACGAGCCTCCACAACCGATAGGTGGTCGTCGTCGTAGCGAAGGACCCGATCCCGAGGGTATCGAAGAAGTTCGTGATGAAGCCGATCGCGACGTCCAGCGCGCCTGGCGCCGCCCGCCCGGCGTCGCGCGGGCGCCTCGAGGCCCGCGCCCAGAAGATGATGAAGACCGCCGTGACGACCAGCAGCGCCGCGAGCAGGACGTTCTTCGGGGTCAACATGCGGCGATTCTACCGGAACCCGTCATCCCCTTTTCAGGGGCTTCAGCGGGGAGCCGCCCCTATGTTAGAGTCCGGGACGCGCCGGCACTTTAGTGGCGTGTATTCCTGCACAAGCAAGGGCCGCTTCATTGTCGCGGTCGGTGAATGGCGCTCGAAGGCCGTTGTCCTTGGTACTCATCGGTCCGAACAGCCACTAGAATGGCCAGTACGTGCTGCCTAGGAGACATCACCCCGGTATGAACATCCTTACGTTGCGCCGTTCCTGTGTCGCAGCCATCGGCGGATTCCTTCTGGCGTGGCTGGTCGTCGCCGCGCCCGCATCTGCCCAGAACCCGGGTGGAAGTCCTGAAGCGAAGAAGGTCAAGAACCCTGTGGCGTCGAGCCCGGCGTCCATCGCGGCGGGGGCGGCCACCTACAAGAAATACTGCTCCTTCTGCCACGGCGATGGCGCCAAGGGCGACGGCAAGTTCGCGCCGAAGGGATCGATGCCCGCAGATCTGACGGATGCGACGTGGGTTCGCGGATCGACCGACGGGGAGATTCACGCGGTCATCTTGAAGGGCGCCGCGCCGAAGTTCGAGATGAAAGGCTTCGAAGGCAAGATGCCTGACACGGACATGTGGAACGTGGTCAACTACTTGCGCAGCATCGGGCCTGCCAACGCCGCCAAGAAGTAGCTCGGGGACACGACGCTGAGCGTCCGCGCACGAATCATCGCGAGTCTGGCTGTCTGCCTGTGGGGCACGTCCCTCTTCATCGGGTGTAGCGCGCTGGATACCTCGCCCAGGCCGGCGGCGTCGAGGCTGCCGCCGCTTCCGGGACAATCCTCAGGCGTCTTCTCGGCCCACCACGAGACGTTCGGCGCCGCGGTGAACGACTTCTTCGGCCGGCGTCCCGATGCCGTCCAACCCATCGAGTTTCCCCATAACATCCACATCGGCAAGGGCCTCAAGTGCACCGAGTACTGCCACGAGAGCGTGACCAAAGGGCCCGTGGCGGGGCTGCCGAGCGTCAGGACCTGCATGATCTGCCACGAGGCGATTGCGACCGATCGCCCGCGGATCCAGCAAATCACGGCGCTGCGTGACAAAGGGCTCGACCTCGCGTGGCAGCGGGTCTACGGGTATCCGGCGCAGTCCCACGTCAAGTTCAACCACGCCCCGCACATCCGCAAGAACGTCGATTGCTCGACCTGCCATGGCGACATCGGCGGCGGCACCGTGGCGAAGCGCAATGTCGCCCTCACGATGGGCTACTGCGTGAACTGCCACAACGAGAAGAAGGCACCGGTCGACTGCCTGACCTGCCATTTCTGAGCGGATTGATGGATCGCAGACGCTTCATCAAGCTGACGGCGGTGACGGGGACAAGCGCCACGCTTGCCGCGTGCGGCAACCCCGAGCATCAGATCATCCGGTTCGTTCCCGACGAGGATCTCGTTCCCGGCGTCGCCACCTGGAAGCCGAGCGTCTGCCCGCTGTGTGCGGCCGGGTGCGGGTTGACCGTGCGCGTCATGGAAGCCGACGTGGAAACGACGCGGAACGGGCAGGCCGGGGTCGTACGAATGGCCGTGGCCAAGAAGCTCGAGGGGAATCTCGCCCATCCGATCAGCCGCGGGAGGCTTTGCGCGCGTGGGCAGGCGGCGATCCAGGTCACGTACCATCCCGATCGGATCACGCAGCCGCTCAAGCGCTCCGGCGAGCGCGGCTCCGGGACCTACGAGGCGATCGCGTGGGACGCCGCCATCGCCGAGGTCGTGTCCCGTCTCGACGGCCTCGCCGCCTCCGGTGGACAGAAGCAGCTCCTCGCCCTGACCCGCCCGGGCGCCAGCCAGCGCCGGGCGCTGCTCGATCAGTTTCTCGCCGGCTACGGCGGGTCTCCCGCTGTGGCGTACGAGCTGTTCGGCGACGAGGTGCTGCGCAGGGCGAACGCGATCAGCTTCGGTCGGGAGCAGTTGCCGACCTTCGATCTGGCGCGCTCGAGCTACGCGATCAACTTCGGATCGGATTTTCTCGGCACCTGGAACTCGCCGGTGGCGCAGGGCGCCGCGTACGGCGAGATGCGGCAAGGGCGGCCGGGCATTCGGGGCGCCTTCGTCCAGGTCGAGTCGCGCATGTCGCAGACCGGTGCGAACGCCGACGAATGGGTGCCGGTGAGGCCCGGCACCGAAGGCGTGCTGGCGCTCGGCCTGGCGCACCTGATCATGGCCAACACGCGGCGGCCCGAGGGCTCCGCGGGGCGCGCGGGCGCAGCGATTGCCGGCTGGGCCGGTGGCCTTGCCGACTACACTCCCGCCAAGGTCGAGCAGGTGACCGGCGTTCGTGCGGGGCGGATCGAACGCCTCGCACAGACCTTTGCCGACCGCGCGCCCGCCGTGGCCATGGTCGGCGGCCTCCCGCTCGCGCAGACCAACGGGCTCTTCACGGCGCTGGCCGTGAACGCGCTCAACGCCTTGGTCGGAAGCGTGGGCCAGCCAGGTGGCCTCTATTTCACGCCGCGGACGTCGGCGCCGGCTGCAGCCGGCGCGACGAGCGCGCTCGCCGCGCTTGCCGCCGCATCAGCACCCGCACAGGTGCTGATCATCGACGGCGTCAACCCGGTGTTCACGAGCCCGGCCGCCTGGAAGGTCCGCGAGGCGTTCCAGAAAGTGCCGTTCGTCGTGAGCTTCGGCCAGTTCCTCGACGAGACGAGCATCCTCGCGGACCTCATCCTTCCGGATCATTCGTTCCTCGAATCGTGGGTCGACTGCGCACCGGAATCCGGGTCGATCGGCGCCGTTGCCAGCGTGGCGGCGCCCGTCATGAAGCCGCTGTACCAGACGCGCGCCACCGGCGACGTGCTGCTCGACGTCGGCCGCAAGCTGATGTCCCCCGTTGCGCTGCCGTGGCAGACCTATGACGAGGCGCTGAAGGCGGCGTTCTCGACGCTTCCCGCCGCGGGGGGCGCCGATGCGTGGACGTCCGCGCAGGCGCAGGGTGGATGGTGGGGCGATCTCCCGGCCGCCCGCGGCGGCGCAGCGCCCGCCGCGGGCGCGCCCGCGGCTGCACCGCCGGCCGCGTTCGCCGCGCCGCAGTTCGACGGCGATCCGGCGCAGTATCCCTTCTATTTCCAGCCGTACGCCTCGGCGGCGTTTCTCGATGGGTCGTTGGCGCACCTGCCGTGGATGCAGGAGATGCCCGATCCGCTGACGTCGGCGATGTGGAGCAGTTGGGTGGAGATCAACCCCGCGGCGGCCGAGCGACTCGGCATCGCGCAGGGAGACATGCTCGAGGTGACCTCGAGTCAGGGATCGCTCCGCGCGCCCGCCTTCGTCAATCCCGGCCTGGCGCCCGATGTGATTGCCATGCCCGCGGGTCAGGGCCACGAGACGTTCACGAGGTACGCGAGCGGACGGGGCGCCAATCCCGTGCGGCTGCTCGCCCCGGTCATCGAGCCGGTGACGGGCGCGCTCGCGTGGGGGGCGACCCGCGTGAAGATTGCGAAGGTCGGTGCGGCGCCGGACCAGGCGAGGGATGGATCGCTCATCCTCTTTGCGGGCGGCATGCGCGAAGAGTCGGAGCCGCACAGGTAAGAGCGCAACGGTCAAAGGGTAAAGAGCAAAGGGTAAAGGGCAAGAGGACGTAGGGCAAAGGGTAGGGCGGAAGGGCAAAGGTACAAGGTAGGTTCATGGCGCATCGCTGGGGAATGGCCGTCGATCTCGACACCTGCACGGGCTGCGGCGCGTGCGTCACGGCGTGCCATGCCGAGAACAACATCTCGACTGTGGGCGCCGAACAGGCCGCGATCGGGCGAGCCAAGCACTGGATGCGCGTCGAGCGCTATTACGAGGGCGACTTTCCCGACGTCAAGGTGAAGTTCCGGCCTGTCATGTGCCAGCAGTGCGACGCGGCTCCCTGCGAGCCGGTGTGCCCGACCTACGCGAGCCACCACTCCGCGGACGGCCTCAACGCGCAGGTGTACAACCGGTGCATCGGCACGCGGTACTGCGCCAACGCCTGCCCGTACAACGTGCGATTCTTCGATTTCTTCAACCCGAGCTGGGACAAGCCGCTGCACCTTCAGCTGAACCCGGATGTGTCCATCCGTGAAGTGGGCGTCATGGAGAAGTGCACCTTCTGCGTGCAGCGCATCAAGGTCTCCACCATTTCGGCGGAGGCGGAGAACCGCGAGTTGAAGGATGGAGAGATCCAGCCCGCCTGCGTGCAGTCGTGCCCGCCGAAGGCGCTGGTCTTCGGTGACCTGAATGATCCCGAGAGCCTCGTCTCGCGTCTGAACCACTCGTCCCGCGGCACCAGGCTGCTCGAGGACGTCGGCACGCGGCCGAAGGTCAACTATCTCCTCCGGCAGAACCAGGTATGAGCGACGTATCGACCATGGATCCGATGAACCGGGTCCTGCTGCGCCCGCTGCTCCAGACGTCCTGGCGGTTTTATGCGCTCGTGGCCTTCCTCGGGGCGATCGTCCTCGCCGGCCTCGTCTGCTGGCTGACGCAGATGTGGTTCGGCTTCGGCATCGCGGGGCTCAGCTGGCCCGTGTACTGGGGCTTCTACGTCACGAATTTCGTGTTCTGGATCGGGATCAGCCACGCCGGCACGCTGATCTCCGCGATTTTGCGCCTGGTCAACGCCGGATGGCGCCGCCCGGTCACGCGGTGCGCCGAGGTGATTACCGCCTTTGCGCTGATGATCGGCGCGATGTTCCCCCTGATCCACCTTGGCCGGCCCTGGCTGGCGTTCTGGCTCGCGCCATATCCGAGCGAACGGCTGATCTGGCCGAACTTCCGCTCGCCGCTCGTCTGGGACTTCTTCGCGATCAACACCTACCTCACCGGCAGCCTGCTGTTTCTGCTGCTGCCGATGCTTCCCGATTTCGCGATCGTGCGCGACCATTCCACCGGGCTCCGCCGCCGCATCTACCGCGCCCTGGCGCTCGGGTGGCGCGGCACCCCGCGACAGTGGCACTTGCTCGAGACGGCCATGCAGATCATGGCCATCGCGATCATCCCGGTCGCGGTGTCCGTGCACACGATCGTGTCCTTCGATTTCTCGATGGCGCCGACGCCGATGTGGCATACGACGATCTTCGGCCCGTATTTCGTGGCAGGCGCGATCTTCAGCGGTATCGCCGGCCTGATCATCGCGATGGCGGTGCTGCGCCGGGTCCTCCACCTCGAGGACTACCTCCACCCGGTGCACTTCCAGAACCTCGGGAAGCTGATGCTGGTCATGGGTCTCCTCTGGGGCTACTTCGTGTTCAACGAGCGCCTCGTGACGTACTACGGAAACGGGACGTCGGAGATGGCCGTGTTCTGGCGGACGCAGCGCGAATCGTTCGCCCCGCTGTACTGGACGATGGTGGTCTGCAATTTTGTGTTGCCGCTGATCATCATGGGCATCCGCCGGTTCCGCACGATCACGGGCTGCGTCATCGCGTCGATCGGCGTCGTGATCGGCATGTGGCTGGAGCGTTTCCTGATCATCGTGCCCTCCCTCGGGCACAAGTACCTGCCGTACAGCTACGGCATCTACCGCCCCCGGCCCGTGGAAATCGTCATCACCGTCGCCACGTTCGCGGCGATGTCGCTGCTGTACGTGCTCTTTGCCAAGTTCGTCCCGATCATCTCGATCTGGGAGATGAAGGCCGTGCAGCACCCGTCACCCGCGCTGATCCCGCCCGCGACCGCCGAGCATGCCCTCGGGGAGACCCACGCATGAAGGCCATCTACGGCCTGTACGTGCACGGACGATCGGCGCAGCGCGCCGTGGACCGGTTGCGCACGGCCGGCGTGCCGGATGCGGCGATCACCGTCCTGACATCGGAACCGCGGGAGGATTGCGAGTTCAGCCACATGCACGCCCGCACGAAGATGTGGTGGATCGCCTGCGGGGGCGGTCTGACGGGATTCCTGGTGGCCCTGGGCCTCTTGCTGTATGCCGAGACGTCGTGGCCGATCGTCGTGGGTGACCTGCCGATCGTCGCCTGGTGGCCGAACTTGATCATCCTGTTCGAGCTGACGATGCTGGGCTCGATTCTGGCCACGGTCATCACGCTGGTCGTGGGCGCGCTGGTCTCCGATCGGAAGGCGACGCTGTACGATCCCGCCGTGACGGAAGGCCAGATCCTGGTCGGCGTCGAGGATCCCTCATCGGCGAGCGTGGAGACCTTGCGCGGGGCGCTCGAGACGGGCGATGAGGCGGCGATCCGGACGCTCTAGTTCAGCTTAAATGACTGAATGTCAACGAGTTACCAGGGTTGTTCTGCCCCTGGAGTGACAAGTTCCTCCTTCAGTTGCGGGTTCTTCGACGTGCGTGCTATATTCGTCAGGTTCTCTTGGGCTTAGGACACCCTATCTAGGTCCAACCGCGCTGGAAAGAAGCTGTAACGGCTATTTTCCTGAGAGAGCGGGGCGTTCGCGTCGCCGTTTTCTCGAAATCAACAAATAGGGTCAGCAGGTTTCAGGTGCCAGTCGCGGCGCAGCCATTGGGGCGCCGCCCTTCAGGCCTGGGACACGTTCGGGGCCGCCAGGCTGGCGGCTGCGCACGTACGGAGACGTGCCGGAGCGGCTTGCGCCGTTCCTGCGTTTGAGGGTACATGCCGACTATCAGTCAGCTCGTTCGCCAGGGCCGCACCAAGATCGTCTTCAAGACGAAGAGTCCCGCCCTGCAGGTCAGCCCGCAGAAGCGCGGTGTCTGCGTGCGTGTGTTCACCCAGACGCCGAAGAAGCCGAACTCGGCGCTCCGCAAGGTCGCGCGCGTGCGGTTGACCAACGGAATCGAGGTGACGACCTACATTCCCGGCGTCGGCCACAACCTGCAGGAGCACTCCCTCGTACTCATCCGCGGTGGCCGCGTGAAGGATCTCCCGGGCGTCCGCTATCACGTGGTCCGCGGGACGCTCGATGCGGTGGGCGTTCAGGGCCGCAAGCAGGGACGTTCGAAGTACGGCGCCAAGCGCCCGAAGTCGTAGCGGAACCCGCCATTCAGGACCAGGACTAGCGATATGCCTCGCAGACGAGAAATCCCGAAGCGCGAACTGGCGGCCGACCCCGTGTACAGCAGCACGCTGGTCAGCAAGTTCATCAACACCGTGATGAGCGATGGCAAGCGAAGCACCGCCGAACGCATCCTCTACAAGAGCTTCGACATCATCAAGGAGAAGACCGGCGACGATCCGCTGAAGGTCTTCAAGAAGGCGCTCGACAACGTGAAGCCGAGCCTCGAGGTGAAGTCGCGGCGTGTGGGCGGCTCGAACTACCAGGTGCCGATCGAGGTGAACCCGAACCGGCGGCTCTCGCTCAGCATCCGATGGCTCGTGTCCTACGCGCGGGCGCGCGGTGACGGCAAGACGATGCAGGAAAAGTTCGCCAACGAGCTGCTCGACGCGGCGAACCTGCGGGGTGGCGCCGTGAAGAAGCGCGAAGACACGCACAGGATGGCGGAAGCCAACAAGGCGTTCGCGCACTATCGCTGGTAAGACATGTTGAACCGCGAATCACACAAGCGTCGCGACAGGGTCCTGACGTGCGTCGTGTGTTTCGTGCCTTTCGTGGTTAAGGGACGCTAGCAATGCCTCGGCAGACACCACTCGGTCGGACGCGCAACATCGGCATCATGGCGCACATCGATGCCGGCAAGACCACGACGACCGAGCGCATCCTCTTCTACACCGGCATCACGTACAAGATCGGCGAGGTCCACGAGGGCACCGCCGTCATGGACTGGATGGAGCAGGAGCAGGAGCGCGGGATCACCATCACGTCTGCCGCCACGACCTGCTTCTGGCGCGACATCCGCATCAACATCATCGACACGCCTGGCCACGTGGACTTCACGGCGGAGGTCGAGCGCTCGCTGCGCGTGCTGGACGGCGCGTGCGCCGTGTTCGACGCGGTGTCGGGAGTCGAGCCGCAGTCGGAGACGGTCTGGCGCCAGGCCGACAAGTACCGCGTGCCGCGCATCTGCTTCGTCAACAAGATGGACCGCATCGGCGCCGACTTCAAGGCGACGCTCGAGCAGATTGAGACGAAGCTCGGCGGCAATCCGGTCGCGATCCAGCTGCCGATCGGCGCGGAAGACAAGTTCCAGGGCGTGATCGACCTCGTGAAGATGAAGGCGATCACGTACAAGGACGAGACGATGGGCGCCGACTACATCGTCTCGGACATCCCGGCGGACATGCTGGCGGACGCGCAGCACTACCGGGAGAAGCTGATCGAGAAGGTCAGCGAGCACGATGACAAGCTGCTCGAGAAATACCTCGGGGGCGAGGAGATCACCGAGGCGGAGATCAAGGCTGCGCTTCGCAACCGGGTGATCAAGTCTGTCCGCGAAGAGGAGACGGCGTTCGTCGTGGTCATTTGCGGCTCCGCGTTCAAGAACAAGGGCGTGCAGCCGATGCTCGACGCGGTCGTGGACTACCTGCCGTCGCCGCTCGATGTTCCGTCGATCACGGGCATGGATCCGAACGCCAAGGAAGAGACGCTGATCGAGCGTCCGGCGAAGGACGAGGCGCCCTTCTCGGCGCTGGCGTTCAAGCTGATGACCGACCCGTTCGTCGGCCAGCTGACGTTCATTCGGGTGTATTCCGGCGTCCTCACGTCCGGTTCATCGGTCTACAACGCCACCAAGCAGCGCACGGAGCGCGTGGGCCGCCTCCTCAAGATGCACGCGAACAAGCGCGAGGAGATCAAGGAGGTCTACGCCGGCGACATCGCGGCGGCCGTCGGCCTCAAGCAGGTCAGCACGGGCGACACGCTGTGCGATGAGAAACACGCGATCGTCCTCGAGTCGATGGATTTCCCGGAACCGGTGATCTCGCTGGCCATCGAGCCGAAGACGAAGGGGGACCAGGAAAAGCTCGGGCAGGGTCTGTCGAAGCTGATGGGCGAGGACCCGACGTTCCGCGTGAAGACTGACGAGCAGACCGGCCAGGTGGTGATCGCCGGCATGGGCGAGCTCCACCTCGAGATCATCGTCGACCGTCTCAAGCGTGAATTCGGAGTCGAGGCCAGCGTCGGCAAGCCGCAGGTCGCCTACAAGGAGACGCTTACGCGTCCCGCGGACGGCGAGATGAAGTACGCCAAGCAGACCGGCGGCCGCGGCCAGTACGGACACGTCAAGATCCACCTCTACCCGGGCGAGCCCGGCACCGGCTACATCTTCGAGAACGAGATCGTCGGCGCGGCCATCCCGAAGGAGTTCATCAAGCCGGTGGACGAAGGGATCAAGGAAGCGCTCACGCGCGGGGTCCTCGCCGGCTACCCGATCGACGACGTCCGGATCGAGCTGTACGACGGCTCGTACCACGACGTGGACTCCTCGGAGATGGCGTTCAAGATCGCCGGGTCGATGGCATTCCAGGACGCGGCCAAGAAGGCGAAGCCCGTGCTCCTCGAGCCGGTCATGCGCGTCGAGGTCGTGGTGCCGAAGGACTACATGGGCGACGTGATGGGGGATCTTGCCAGCCGCCGTGGACGCATCCAGTCGCAGGAAGACCGGGGGGGCACCCAGATCATCAACGCCCGCGTGCCGCTCTCGGAGATGTTCGGCTACGCGACGGACCTGCGGTCGCGCACGCAGGGCCGCGCCACCTATTCGATGCATTTCGATCGGTACGAGCAGGCGCCGAACAACGTGAGCGAAGAAGTCGTGGCACGGATTCAGGGTACGAAGTAGAGGCGGACGGTCAGGTCCGCCCACGAATCGGAGACGCAGATGGCGAAAGAAAAATTTGATCGGTCGAAACCGCACGTGAACGTGGGCACGATCG